>ERZ773233.732-NODE-732-length-20837-cov-69.095997_pt1 | contig 20837 bp, 17 predicted proteins | sample MGYA00580991_ERZ773233 | MGnify/ENA primary metagenome ERZ773233 (study PRJEB29015, sample SAMEA2738178) | human oral metagenome | biome: human oral; feature: human-associated habitat; material: saliva | place: China | collected 2161 ...
CGTCACGCTCAACTACACCTCCTCCATCTGGCTTGCCATCTTTTCATTTTTCATTTTAAAAGAACGAATTACGCTTTATACCCAAGCCATTCTGGTTATGGGCTTTATCGGCGTTATCCTGTTGCTCAATCCATCTTTTCAAGGCGGACAGGAATTTGCCGCACTGGTCAGTTTGGCAGGCGGCGCCATGTCGGGCTGGGCGTATTTGCAAGTTCGCGAACTCTCGCTTTTGGGCGAACCGGGCTGGCGCGTGGTGTTTTATCTGTCGCTTACCGGCCTGATTATGTCCGCCATTTGGAGCTGCTTTACCGGCTGGCATCCGCTGACCGCGTCTTCCCTGCCCTATGTGGCCGGCATCGGCATCTCCGCCATGATTGCCCAACTGGCCATGACCCGCGCCTATAAGGTCGGCAAGAAATTTACCGTTGCCTCGCTTTCCTACCTGACCGTCGTTTTCTCCGCCCTGTCCGGCGTACTGCTTTTCGGCGATAAAATCACTTGGCAGGAAGCCGCCGGCATGGTTATCATTGTTGCAGGCGGCGTGTTCAGCAGTTTTACTCCGGCCTCAATCAAAAAATTTCTGATGAAGCAATAATTTAACAAGGAGAACACCATGATTTCCATCCGCGAACAATCTTACGGCTTAAACGTAGCGCTGTACAACGAGTTCACTTTGGACGATTTCCGCCAATTGGAAGAAGCCTTGTTGGCCGCAAAACAAAAAATCCATCTGCCCGACATCCTGCTGGATTTATCCATGCTGAAAGACTTCACCATCGATATGGCGGTCGAACAAATCAAATTCCTCAACCAACATGAAACCGACTTCGGCCGCGTTGCCGTCATTACCGACGATATCTGGATTAAACTCGGCGCGCGCCTTTCCAGCCTCCTGACCAACCAACACCCAAAATATTTCAGCGACGCTGCCGAAGCACAGGCTTGGTTGTTGGCAAGCAATTTGAAATAAAGACAAGGCCGTCTGAACGCATTATTGAGCAAATATAAAACCGCTTAGGCTCAAACAACGGCATCACGACATCTGTCAAAGCATAAAAAAGGCCGTCTGAAACCTTGCAACCTGCAAAGTTTCAGACGGCCTTTCATCGTTTTTATTCAAAAACTTACATAACACTCAATACATCAATACCCAACAATTCCAAGCCTTGTTTCAGCGTGTCGCCGGTCAGCTTCGCCAGTTGCAGGCGGCTGTTTCGGGTTGCGCCTTCTGATTTCAGAATCGGGCAGGCTTCGTAGAAGCGGCTGAACAAGGTAGCGATTTGATAGAGGTAGGCAGCGAGGTAGTGCGGATACGCTGTATCTGCCACGCTTTGCAGTACGTCTTCAAATTTCAGCAGCTCGGCGGCCAATTGTTTTTCCAAAGGTTCGGTCAAAACGGTTGGTGCATTTGCGTCCCATTCGCCTGCTTTGCGGAACACGCTTTGCACACGGGTGTAGGCGTATTGCAGGTAAGGGGCGGTATTGCCTTCAAACGAAAGCATGGCGTCCCAGTCGAACACATAATCGCTAGTGCGGTTTTTGCTCAAATCGGCATATTTGACTGCGCCGATGCCGACGGTTTTGCCGATTTTACCTGCTTCGTCTGCACCCAATTCAGGATTTTTCTCTTTCACCAAAGCGGTGGCGCGTTCAACAGCTTCGGTCAGCAAATCAACCAGTTTTACGGTATCGCCGCTGCGTGTTTTGAACGGTTTGCCATCTTTGCCCATCATGGTGCCGAAGCCGATAAACTCGGCTTTTACATCTTCCGGCAGATAGCCTGCTTTACGGGAAGTGGTAAAGAGTTGCTCAAAGTGCAGGGCCTGGCGGTGGTCGACGACGTACAGCAGGCGGTCGGCATGAAGCGTGCCGACACGGTAGCGCAAACACGCCAAGTCGGTGGAAGCATAAAGGAAGCCGCCGCCTTGTTTTTGTACGATAAATGCGGCAGGTTCACCCTCTTTATTTTTGAACTCGTCCAAGAACACGACTTTCGCGCCGTCGTCTTCGACTGCCAAACCTTTTTCGACCAAATCATCGACTACAGGTTGCAAATCGTCGTTGTATCTAGATTCGCCTGCCACGTCTTCAGGACGCAGTTTCAAGCCCAGCGTGTCATAAACGGCTTGGGCGTGCGAGAGCGAAATATCGACAAACTGTTTCCACAATGCCAATACGGTTTCATCGCCGCCTTGCAGTTTCACAACGTATTCGCGTGCGGTGTCGGCGAAGGCAGGGTCTTCGTCAAAACGCACTTTGGCGGCGCGGTAAAACTGCTCCAAATCCGCCAGCTCAAATGCGGCATTGTCTTTTTGCTGCTCAACCAAATAAGCGACCAACATGCCGAACTGCGTACCCCAGTCGCCGACGTGGTTTTGACGGATAACGGTGTTGCCCATAAATTCCAACACGCGCGAAATGCTGTCGCCGATGATGCTGGAACGCAGATGGCCGACGTGCATTTCTTTGGCAAGATTAGGCGAAGAATAGTCGATAACGACGGTTTGCGGTTGGGCGGTTTTCGCTACGCCGAAACGCGCGTCGCTCAAAGCCGTCTGAATGTTTTGGGCGAGGAATTCAGGACGCAGGCGCAGGTTGATAAAGCCCGGGCCGGCGACTTCCGCGCTTTCAATCACGGCGTTGTCGGCCAATGCTTCGGCCACTTTTTGCGCCAATTCGCGCGGATTTTGTTTGGCTTTTTTCGCCGCACCCATCACGCCGTTGATTTGGAAATCGCCGAAGTCGGGATTTTTCGCCGCCTGCAATACGACGGGGCTGTCGGACAAACCGGCAGCGGCAAAGGCTGCTTGGGCTTCACGTTCGACGGTTTGGTATAAATTCATGTTGTCGGTCTCTATCAATTCAAATCAGGCGGTATTTTAAAAGAATTTCGGGCTTTAAAACAGGGCAAGCTGCAATACTTTTCCAGCGGCTTGTTATATGATTGCATTCTGATTCAACGATTTTGCTGTAAAGGCCGTCTGAAAGGAAAAGCCATGAACCCGAAAAATACGCTTTGTCTGATTGTCGATATTCAAGAACGCCTGCTGCCCGCCCTCTCCGTCGTGGACGAAATGTTGGAACGCTGCCGCCTGCTGATTCAAGGTTTGACGGCTTTGGACGTACCCTTTGCAGTAACCGAACAATATCCGAAAGGTTTGGGCAACACCGTATCCGCCGTATCGCTGCTGTTGCCCAAAGGCACGCCTGTTGTCGAGAAAACCCGATTTTCGGCGTTTTTACCCGAAATTCATGAAATATTACGCAAAAACGACATCAAACACGTTATTTTGGTGGGTGCGGAAGCGCATATCTGTATGCTTCAGACGGCCTTGGATTTGAAAGCGCAAGGTTACGCCGTATCCCTGCCTTTTGAATGTACCGCCTCGCGCACAACGGACAACCGCGACAATGGGTTGGCGCAAATGAGCCGTCAGAGCATTACCGTTTCCAATGTCGAAAGTATTTTGTTCCAACTGCTCGGCGATGCCAAACATCCGGCCTTTAAGACTATCTCCAAACTGATTCAATAACAGGCCGTCTGAAATGCAATACACCATCCGCCCTGCCCTGCGCCAAGACCTGCCCGCCATCGTCGATATTTACAACAGCACCGTTGCCACGCGCCAATCCACCGCCGATTTGTCGCCGACCACGGTTGCCGAACGCGAAATGTGGTTTGCCGCGCACACGGACAAACGCCCGATCTACGCCCTCTACGATGCCGATGGCACCGTATTGGCCTGGGGCAGTTTCAGCGACTACCATCCGCGCTACGCCTACCACATCAGCGCGGAAATCAGCATTTATGTCCGCCACGATATGCGCGGCGCAGGCGTGGGCAAAATCCTGTTGCGGCACATGCTCGAACGCGCGCCGTCCTTAGACATCCACAACGTCATCGCGCTTGTGTTCGGCCACAACTATCCGAGCCTGAACCTGTTTCACCGTTTCGGTTTTGAAGAATGGGGGCGGCTGCCGCAAGTCTGCGATTTGGAAACCATGTTGGCAGACGTGGTGATTTTGGGCAAAAGGATTGTGGATTGATTACGACAAAGGCCGTCTGAAAACTGAATTCAGACGGCCTTTTACGGTAAAACCTTTATTCCGGTTTCTTCGCCAGCATGGTAACGAATTTAAACTGAATCGGATTGCCGAATTCGTCTTTTGCGTGCATCGAGCCCAACTCTTCCTTGTATTCCACCAATTCCCAATCTTTATAGTATTCGCGCAACTCGCCCTCGCTAAACTTGAACGGGAACGGCATCGGACAAGGGAAATCTTCCGTATCCATCGCAGACACGATCAGGTTGTAGCCGCCAGGGTTGGTGTGTTCCTTCATATTGGCAATCACATCAGGAACGTAACGCGGCATCAGGAACATAAATACCACGGTCGCCACCATATAATCGAAGTTTTCCTGAATATTAGCGGCGTTGAGGTCGTATTCAAACGCGCGGACATTCAGTTCTTCGATACGCGCCAGCTCTTCCACGTTTTGAACCGCATGGGGATTATTATCGACAGCGGTAACGTCAAAACCTTTCAAACCCAAATACAGCGCGTTTCGACCCTGACCGCAGCCCATATCCAAAACCTTGCCGACAGGTACGATGCCCTCGGCGGCACGGACGGCCGAATGTGTCGCGCTCATGCCGTATTTCTTATTGAAATAGTCCGCCGCCTCGCAGTAAAACGACAGTTGGATTTCCGTGTCTTGCGTTTGCGGCGCGATAAAGTGCCATGCTTGCGGATGGATAATCCAATCATCGCTTTCAGGCGTCAACTCGTGCGTGGCCGTAACATTGCCCGCCTCGTCCACTTCATTGAAGTTCAGACGGCCTTGGAGGACATTGAGGCAGCCCCAAGTACCGGCAGCGGTATTGTGTTTGGACAACAAGGCTTCGGGAATCTCGTCCGCCGTCCACACCGGCATCTGTTTGTAACAAAACAATTCTTGCTGTTCGCTCATCATTTTTCCTTTCTATTTTGACGGTTTCAACACGGCTTCTGCCAAGGCTTTCTGAATGGCAATCACGCTCTTGTCGCTTTTAAACTGCAAGGTTTCAGTCGGCGCTTCGCCGGAAGAAACCCAAATCTTCAGCTCGGCATCCAAATCGAAATGACCCGAGGTTTCCACCGAAAAGCGCGATACTGAACGGTACGGAATCGAACGGTAAGACACTTTCTTGCCGGTCAAACCCTGTTTGTCCACCAACACCAGCCGATATTCGGTAAACACAATCAAATCGCGCACCAGGCTGAATGCCATTTTTACCTGTTCGCCATCAATCAGGATATTCGCCAAATCGCGTTCTACCGCATCGGCGTCTTTTTGCGAAGCATTGCCCAAAAGGCCGCTGAACAATCCCATATCTGCCTGCTTTCTATACGAGTGATAAGTGCAGGGTATTTTACACGCGCAAACCGTATTTGCCGATATTTCAGACGGCCTTATGTTATGATACCGCCTTATACGACAAAGACATGCCCATGGATAAACCCGTTTACCTCTACACAGACGGCGCATGCAAAGGCAACCCCGGTGCAGGCGGCTGGGGGGTATTTATGCGCTACGGCACACATGAAAAAGAACTGTTCGGCGGCGAAGCCGAAACCACCAACAACCGCATGGAGCTGACCGCCGTTATCGAAGGACTGAAATCCTTAAAACGCCGCTGCCAAGTCGTTATCTGCACCGACTCGCAATACGTCAAAAACGGCATGGAAAGCTGGATACACGGCTGGAAAAAAAACGGCTGGAAAACCGCCGCCAAAAAACCGGTTAAAAACGATGATTTATGGAAAGAACTGGATAGTTTGGTTCAACAGCACGATGTCCGCTGGACTTGGGTCAAAGGCCATGCCGGACACCCTGAAAACGAAAAAGCCGACGAGCTCGCTAATCAAGGGGCGGCAAAATTTGTATAACGCTTCACCCATGACTGTACTCAAATATCTCAAACCATTCTTTTGGATTGCCATCATTGCATTGATTTGTGTGACGCCAATAGCACTTATGTTCGCCTATTCGCCCTTTCATGATGTCAATGATTTTTTTCGCTTTGGCTTGTGTGATCACGTTAAGAGTGCCGAAGAATGTGCCGACTGAATCACGCCCGCCTATTTATTGTGGTGGTTTATACCTGAACCGTGGCTTTTCGCATTCATATCTCTGACTGCCATTTACCTCGTTCTAAAAATCCTGATTGAAATCATCCGATTCCTATTCAGACTAAGAAAGAAAAAACCATGATCTGCCCCATCTGTACTGCCGACAACGAAGATATTTTGCTGCAAACGCCAAACCTGCGCGTGATCGCCGTCCACAACGAAGCCGGCGCACCGGCATTCTGCCGCGTCATTTGGAATGACCATGTTTCCGAGATGACCGACCTTTCCCCTGCTGAACGAAACGAAATCATGGAAATGGTGTATCAGGTTGAAGCCGCAATGCGCCAAGTCTTCCGCCCGGCCAAAATCAATCTGGCCAGCCTCGGCAATGTTGTGCCCCATCTGCATTGGCACGTCATCGCCCGCTTTGAAAACGACGCCAGCTTCCCCGCGCCGATTTGGGCCGCGCCCGTCCGCGAACACGGTATGACCTTGCCCGAAAATTGGCCGGAACAAATCAAAAACTTAATCGCTTAAACTTTCAGACGGCCTGTAAGGTCCGACACGCCAAGCTCAGGCCGTCTGAACATATAACGAAAGGAAAACCTCAATGAACTCCACCACGCGCCGCCATTTCCTGCGCACCTGCTCTGCCGCGGCAGGCGCAGGGTTGTTGCAAGCCTGCGGCACAGGCACGACCACCACGCCGCAAACCAAAACCACTTCTACCACCGCGAAAGCCAAAACCGTGCAACCTAAGCAACCCCATCCGCCACGCTCCAGCGACAACCTCCTGCGCGTTGTTGCGCCGTCAGGCTTCGCCGAAGACCCCAACCGCGTGACCACCGGCCTGACCCGCCTCTACAACGCAGGCTTTACCGTAACCAACCAACAGGCAGGCAGCCGCCGTTACCAACGCTTTGCCGGCAACGACGCCCAACGCGCCGCCGACTTCCAAGACGTTGCCAGCGGCCGCATCGAAACGCCCAAAGTCTTGATGGGCCTGCGCGGCGGCTACGGCGCGGCACGCATCCTGCCGCAAATCGACTTTGCCTCACTCGGCGCCAGAATGCGCGAACGCGGTACATTGTTCTTCGGTTTCAGCGACGTGTGCGCCGTCCAACTCGCCCTGTTGGCCAAAGGCAATATGATGAGCTTTGCAGGCCCGATGGTGTACAGCGAATTTGGCAAAGCAGACCCCAGCGTCTTTACCATGGATTCTTTCATCCGCGGCACGACCAACAATGTCAACATCGTTGATGTCCCAACCATCCAACGCTCCGATGTCAACGTCGAAGGTACATTGTGGGGCGGCAACCTCAGCGTGCTTGCCTCCCTCGCCGGTACGCCTTACATGCCCGATATTCAAGGCGGCATCCTCTTTATCGAAGACGTCAGCGAGCAACCCTACCGCATCGAGCGCATGCTCAACACGCTTTATCTGTCAGGTGTTTTGCAAAAACAACGCGCCATCATCTTCGGCGATTTCCGCATGGGCACCATCCGCGACGTGTACGACTCCAGCTACGACTTCTCCGCCGTCGTCAACCACATTTCGCGCACTGCCAAGATTCCTGTGTTGACCGGTTTCCCATTCGGCCACATCACCAACAAAACCACTTTCCCGTTGGGCGCGCATGCCAAAGTCCGCAGTACCGGCAACGGCGGTTATTCCGTCACCTTCAGCGGCTACCCTACGCTGAACCCGTCCGCGCTGACTCTCAACAACCTGTTGCCACCTCCTGTTCCGACTTACGACAGCACCATCTACCGCGACAGCATCACTGAAGAAGTCACCGAATAAGGCTTGTTCAAATCAAAAGGCCGTCTGAAATCCAGTTTCAGACGGCCTTTTTATCTTAAATCTTAACCGTAACGTCGTTGAAAATCTTTCATAAAGTCAGCCAACGCGTTCACACCTTCAAGCGGCATCGCATTGTAAATGCTGGCACGCATACCGCCGACGGTTTTATAACCCTTGAGCAGGCACAAACCCTGCAACTCGGCTTCCAACACAAAGCGGCGGTCCAAATCTTCGCTTGCGGTTTTGAAGACCACATTCATTTTGGAGCGCGCATCAGGATGAATATCGTTGATGTAAAAACCGCCGCTGCCGTCTATCGTCTCATACAAGGTTTGCGCCTTTATTCGATTGACCGCTTCAATTTTTTTCACACCGCCCTGCGTTTGCAGCCAGCGGAATACCAAGCCCGACATATAAATCGCATAAGTGGAAGGCGTGTTGTACATACCGTCGCGGTTGATGTGCGAACAGTAGTTGAACACATCGGGAATATCGTTCGGACAACGCTCCAGCAAATCCTCGCGGATAATGACCACTGTCGCACCGGCAGGGCCGATATTTTTTTGCGCGCCGGCATAAATCAAGCCATAATCGGACACATTAAACTCACGCGACAAAATCTCGCTCGACATATCACACACCAGCGGCGGCAGGCCGTCTGAAAGTTTGGGGACGTTTTGATACTGCAAGCCGTTTACGGTTTCATTAATCGCAAAATGAACAAACGCAGAATTCGGGTTGACATCCCAATCCTCCACCGCAGGCAGGTTTTTATAGGCATATTGTTCGCCGCCATGCGCGGCCAAACGGATTTCGGCATTGCTCAAACGGCTCATCTGTTCATAGGCAATACGGCTCCAGTTGCCCGTTACCACCGCGTCGGCAGTCGCAAAACCGTGCGCCAAATTCATGGCCACCATATTAAATTGCGTGGTCGCACCACCCTGTAAAAACAGGATTTTATAGTTGGACGGAATATTCAAAAGCTGGCGCAAGTCTTGTTCGGCATGATGCAGAATGCTCAAAAACATATCCGAACGGTGGCTCATCGCCATCACGGGGAAACCCGTACCGTTGTAGTCGAGCATTTCCTGTTGCGCGGTACGCAATACCGCTTCCGGCAATACGGCAGGACCTGCGGAAAAATTGTAAATCGGGTGTGCGGACATGGCAGCCTTCTTTCTTATTCGGTGGGTATGAAGAAATTGTAGAACCGCCTTGCACATTGTGCAAGCACGAAAAATCAGGAAATACAAGGCCGTCTGAAAACAAAGCAATACCAATTCTTTGTTTTCCAAAATAATTTCAGAAACACCATATTAAAACTTGTCAACAATTTCCTTTTCAGACGGCCTCACTCTTCCACCTTCCATTTAAGCAATCACTTCAAAAAATCCACGCCAAATCAACACTTTTCTTTTATCTTGAAAACAGTTATAATAGGCCAATTTTTCAAATCACACGAAAAATGGCCGCGCGGCCATTTTTTTGTTTATGTACTTCTGGAGAAGCATGGATATTCAAAGCATTCTTGATAAAACCCTGCCCGGCTTGGGCTATGAGCTGGTCGATTTCGAACTGACCGCACAAGGCGATTTGCGCGTTTTCATCGATAAAGAAGGCGGCATCACCGTCGAAGACTGCGCCACTGTCAGCAACCATCTTAGCCGCGTGTTTATGGTTGAAGACATCGACTACAAACGTTTGGAAATCTCCAGCCCGGGCCTTGACCGTCCGCTGAAAAAAGCCGCCGACTTCGTGCGCTTTGCCGGCCAGAACGCCAAAATCAAAACACGCCTGCCGATTGATGGTCAGAAAAACTTCATCGGCCGCATCGAATCTTGCGAAAACGACATCGTTACCGTCTCTTTCGACGGCAAAACTGCCCAAATCGAATTGAGCAACATCGACAAAGCCCGTTTGCGCCCCGAATTTAAATTTTAAAAACCGATTACTTGGAGATTCTAGAAAATGAGTCGCGAAATGTTACAGCTGGCCGAAGCGCTGGCAAGTGAAAAAAACGTTGAAACGGAAGTCGTATTCAAAGCCCTTGAATTCGCCCTCTCTACTGCTGCCAAGAAAAAAGCCGATCGCGAGCACATGGACGTGCGCGTCGAAATCGACCGCGATACCGGCGAATACCAAACCTTCCGCCGCTGGCTGATTGTTGCCGATGAAGACTACACCTACCCCGACGTAGAAAAAACCATCGAGGAAATCCAAGAAGAAATTCCCGGCACCACCATCCAAATCGGCGAATACTACGAAGAGCAGCTGCCAAACGAAGGTTTCGGCCGCCAAGCCGCGCAAACCGCCAAACAAATCATCCTGCAACGCATCCGTGATGCGGAGCGCGAGCAAAACCTGAACGAGTTCCTCGCTTCTAAAGAAGACATCGTTTCCGGTACGGTAAAACGCGTCGAGCGCCACGGCATCATCGTTGAAGTCGTCGCAGGCAAACTGGACGCACTGATTCCGCGCGAAGAAATGATTCCGCGCGAAAACTTCCGCAGCGGCGACCGCATCCGCGCCCTCTTCCTGCGTGTGGACGAAATCGGCAATACCGGCCGCAAACAAGTCATTTTGAGCCGTACCAGCGGCGACTTCTTGGCCAAACTCTACGCCAACGAAGTGCCTGAAATTGCAGACGGCCTGTTGGAAATCCGCGAAGTAGCACGCGACCCCGGCCAACGCGCCAAAGTTGCCGTTAAAGCCAACGACCAACGCATCGACCCGCAAGGTACTTGTATCGGCGTGCGCGGTTCCCGTGTTAACGCCGTGAGCAACGAATTGTCCGGCGAGCGCATCGACATCGTATTGTGGTCTCCTGAGCCAGCCCAATTCGTGATGAATGCGCTGTCTCCTGCCGAAGTGAGCCGCATCGTAATTGACGAAGACAAACACGCCGTTGACGTGATTGTTGATGAAAACCAACTGGCGCTGGCCATCGGCCGCGGCGGTCAAAACGTCCGTCTGGCTTCCATTCTGACCGGCTGGCAGCTGAACATCATGACCGTTGAAGAAGCCGACGAGCGCAATGCCGCAGAAGACGCGGTTATCCGCAACCTCTTCACCACCCACTTGAACATCGACGACGAAACCGCCGATATCTTGGTGGAAGAAGGCTTTGCCACATTGGAAGAAGTTGCTTATGTTCCAGCGGCAGAATTGCTCGCCATTGACGGCTTTGACGAAGAAATCGTTGAAACCCTGCGCAACCGCGCACGCGACGCTATCCTGACCATTACCATCGCCGCAGAAGAAAAACTGGGTGAAGTATCTGAAGACATGCGCAATTTGGACGGCGTAGATTCCGATATGTTGCGCAAACTGGCTGAAGCCGGCGTTACCCAACGCGATGATCTGGCCGAATTGTCTGTTGACGAATTGGTCGAAATTACCGGTGTTGACGAAGAAGAAGCCAAAAAAGTGATTTTGGCTGCACGCGAACACTGGTTTACTGAAGAAAATAACTAAGGGGGTACTGAATGAGTAATACAACCGTAGCGCAATTTGCCGCTGAACTAAACCGCCCCGTCGATGATTTGCTTAAACAATTGAAAGAAGCCGGGGTCAACAAAAACAGCGGCAATGACAGCATAACCACTGACGACAAACAACTGTTGACTGCTTACCTGCAAAAGAAAAACGGCAGCAACAGCGGCACCATCAGCATCCGCCGCAAAAAAACCGAAGTCAGCACCGTTGACGGCGTAAAAGTGGAAACACGTCGCCGCAGCCGTGCCGTGACCATTCCTTCTTCCGAAGAATTGGCAGCGGAAGCCAAAGCCAAAGTAGCAGCGGAAAACCAAAAAGCCGAAGCAGAGAAAGCAGCCGCTCAAGCTGCCGAAGAAAAAGCCAAAGCTGAAGCAGAAGCTGCCGCGAAAGCCGAAGCCCGTGCCAAAGCAGAGGCTGAAGCAGCCAGACTGAAAGCCGCCAAAGCCGCACCAAAAGCAGAAGGCAAACCTGCCGAAGCCAAAAAAGAAGAAGCCAAACCGGTTGAAACCGTAGAAGCTAAGGCCGAAGCAAAAGTTGAAGCTAAAGCAGACAACAAGCCGTCTGAAAAATCCGTTGAAGCTGAAAAACCAGCCGAAGCCAAAAAACCTGCCAAAGCCAAACAAGACAAAGGCGGCAAAGGCAAAGAAGCGAAAAAGACCACCAAACCTGCCGCTCCTGCCGTACCGCAACCTGTCGTCAGCGTGGAAGAACAGGCTCAACGCGATGAAGAAGCCCGTCGTGCCGCTGCCCTGCGTGCGCATCAAGAAGCCTTGTTGAAAGAAAAACAAGAGCGTCAAGCACGCCGCGAAGCCATAAAACAACAGGCCAAGCAAGACTCAAAACCTACTAAAGAAGCCAAATCAGGCGAACGCAGCAAACCTGCCGAGAAAGCCAAAGCGGCATCCGGCGAAGGCAAATCCGAACACAACGCACGCGGTAAAAAAGAAGACCGTCGTGAGCGTGATGAAGACACTCAAGGCCGCAATGCCAAAGGCAAAGGTGGCAAAGGTGGTCGCGACCGCAACAATGCGCGCAATGGCGATGAAGAACGCGTGCGCGGCGGCAAAAAAGGCAAAAAACTCAAACTTGAGCCAAACCAACACGCCTTCCAAGCGCCGACCGAGCCTGTCGTACACGAAGTTTTGGTACCTGAAACCATTACCGTTGCCGATTTGGCACACAAAATGGCCGTTAAAGGCGTCGAAGTGGTTAAAGCCCTGATGAAAATGGGCATGATGGTAACCATCAACCAATCCATCGACCAAGACACTGCCCTGATTGTGGTGGAAGAACTCGGCCACATCGGTAAACCTGCCGCCGCCGACGACCCTGAAGCATTCTTGGATGAAGGCGTTGAAGCAGTAGAAGCCGAAGCATTGCCGCGTCCTCCGGTTGTGACCGTGATGGGTCACGTTGACCACGGTAAAACTTCCCTGCTGGACTACATCCGCCGTGCCAAAGTGGTACAAGGCGAAGCAGGCGGCATTACCCAACACATTGGCGCATACCACGTTGAAACCCCACGCGGCGTGATTACCTTCTTGGATACTCCAGGTCACGAAGCGTTTACCGCCATGCGCGCGCGCGGTGCGAAAGCAACCGATATCGTGATTCTTGTTGTAGCAGCCGACGACGGCGTGATGCCGCAAACCATCGAAGCGATTGCCCACGCTAAAGCTGCGGGCGTACCGATGGTGGTTGCCGTCAACAAAATCGATAAAGAAGCTGCCAACCCTGAACGTATCCGCCAAGAGCTGACTGCGCATGAAGTCGTGCCTGACGAATGGGGCGGCGATGTACAGTTCATCGACGTTTCCGCTAAAAAAGGCCTGAACATCGATGCATTGCTCGAAGCAGTCTTGCTCGAAGCAGAAGTTTTGGAACTGACTGCACCAGTCGATGCACCTGCCAAAGGCATTATCGTTGAGGCACGTTTGGACAAAGGCCGCGGCGCGGTTGCCACATTACTGGTTCAAAGCGGTACGCTGAAAAAAGGCGATATGCTGCTGGCCGGTACTGCATTCGGTAAAATCCGTGCGATGGTTGACGAAAACGGCAAAGCCATTAATGAAGCCGGCCCGTCTATCCCTGTTGAAATCCTCGGCTTGTCCGATGTACCGAACGCAGGCGAAGATGCAATGGTATTGGCCGACGAGAAAAAAGCGCGCGAAATCGCCCTCTTCCGTCAAGGCAAATACCGCGACGTGCGATTGGCCAAACAACAGGCCGCGAAACTGGAAAACATGTTCAACAACATGGGCGAAAACCAAGCCCAATCCTTGTCCGTCATCATCAAGGCAGACGTACAAGGTTCTTACGAAGCTTTGGCGGGCAGTCTGAAAAAACTGTCCACAGACGAAGTGAAAGTGAACGTGTTGCACAGCGGCGTTGGCGGCATTACCGAATCTGATGTTAACTTGGCCATCGCTTCCGGCGCATTCATCATCGGCTTTAACGTCCGTGCAGATGCTTCCGCACGCAAACTGGCTGAGAATGAAAACGTGGAAATCCGTTACTACAACATCATTTACGATGCCATCGACGACGTGAAAGCCGCCATGAGCGGTATGCTCTCTCCGGAAGAGAAAGAGCAAGTCACCGGTACGGTCGAAATCCGTCAGGTCATCAGCGTATCCAAAGTCGGCAATATTGCAGGCTGTATGGTTACCGACGGTGTGGTCAAACGCGATTCCCATGTCCGCCTCATCCGCAACAACGTGGTTATCCATACCGGCGAGCTGTCTTCTTTGAAACGCTACAAAGACGACGTCAAAGAAGTCCGCATGGGCTTCGAGTGTGGTCTGATGCTCAAAGGCTACAACGAGATTATGGAAGGCGACCAACTCGAATGTTTCGACATCGTCGAAGTTGCCCGTACTCTGTAATCAGACAGGCCGTCTGAAAAATCAGAAGCAGGTTTTGCAATGCGAAACCTGCTTCTTTTTTTCAGACGGCCTTTTTACAACCATTCATAGTTTGAAACTATGGAAATTGATGTGTGGTATATAAGAAACAAAACAACCGCACAAGGCAAAGCCATTTGGCAAAAGAATAGACGGCAAACTAAGCCTGATAAGGCTCTCTACATATTGTCATATCTTAACGTTTCTGTTGTTTTTCTCAAATTTCAGCACTAGTATATACAGCCTAAACACAATACAAATTAAGCAATACCGGCCATATGCCGGATACGTTTACTTCCTTGTTACTCTCATCAATATCTAAAGAAAATATCATGACAATCGAAAAAACAATGCGCACCCCCAATGCGCAATTTGAATTACGACATTTAGAGCAATTACAACCTTCCGCCCTTGAACAAGTAACGACAGGCACGTCTGAAGATGACGTTTATTATGTAACCCTCACTGACGATACAATCATTGAAAACCCAAATGGCGGAGATGATACGGTTTACAGCAACGTCAGCTATACCCTTCCAAACCACGTTAAAAACCTTGTTTTGACCGGTACAGCCAACATTTTCGGTGCTGGCAACAACAGCAACAACATCCTCATCGGCAATGAAGGCCGCAACCGCCTCAACAGCGGTCGCGGTGACGACATCGTTTATGGCGGTGGCGGCAACGATTTCATCAACGGCGGCGAAGGCAACGACCATCTTTTCGGTGAGACAGGCAATGACACCCTCAACGGCGAAGCAGGCAACGATGTGCTTGAAGGTGGCGAAGGTGACGACACCTACCTTTTCTCTGCCAAAAGCGAGCAAGACACCGTTATCGACAATCAAGGCCACAACAGCATCCGCTTTCATACCGACCTGAGCCTTAACGATTTAACCGTTGAAGTCCGAAACAACGAAACCGGCGGTTACGACTGGCTGATTGCCGTGAAAAACAGCAACGCCGTTTTAACCATCAAAAACCAATACATTCAAAACGGTACAACACCGGCAATTTCCCAATTCATCATCGGCACACAAAAACTGGATGTAAACAGCTTTGCCAAATATTTCGATATTTCCCTGACTGAGCATACCGAAATCGGTCAGACCATCAATGGCAGCGACGACAATGACCACCTGATCGGCACATCCGGCGATGATATTATCGACGGCAAAGCCGGTGCCGACATTATGGAAGGTGGTGACGGCAATGATACTTACTACGTTGATGATGTAAAAGACGTGGTGATTGAACAGGCTGGCGGTGGCGAAGACACCGTATTCAGCAGTATTTCCCATACTGCCGCTACCCACGTCGAAAATGTTACTTTGACCGGCTCGTCCAATATTTTTGCCGCCGGCAACAACAGCAATAACATTCTGACTGGTAACGAAGGCCGCAACCGCCTCAACAGCGGACGCGGTGATGATACCGTTTACGGCATGGGTGGCAACGACAACCTCAACGGCGGCGAGGGCAACGATTATCTGGATGGCGGCGACGGCAACGATGTCATCAACGGTGATGCAGGCGACGACATTTTGGTGGGCGGCAAGGGTAAAGACATTCTGAAAGGCGGCGCCGGAAACGATACCTATATCTACGGCGACAACGATACCATTATCGACAACCAAGGCATCAATACCCTCAAGTTTTCAGTCAGCCTGAACAATGCCAAGCTCAACCTGAAGACCATTCATAACGATGATGGCAGTCAAAGCTGGGAAATTACTTCCGAACAAGGTTCTGCCCTGATTCAAAACCAAATCGGTGCGGATGGTAGCATTTCTATCGACCGTTTCCAGTTCAACGACCAAACCTACACTGCCGCACAGTTCCAACAAGCCTTCCAAGTGCTGAAAGCCGAAACCATTAAATTTGTCGGCACTAACGGCGATGACATCTTGCATGGTAATGCAGGCAACAATGAAATTGACGGTGGCGACGATGGCCATGACACCCTCTATGGCCACGACGGTGATGACATCTTGCGCGAACACAGCGAAACCTATTACGGCAACGAACCCGCTTCCGACGATAAACTCTATGGCGGCAACGGCAACGACAAACTCTATGCCCATGTAGGCGCCGACTTACTCGACGGCGGCGTAGGCAATGATTATCTGGAAGGCGGCGAACACAACGATACCTATGTTTTCGGGAAAGGTTACGGTCACGACACCATTTTTGACTTTAACTTCGGTTTTGATAGCGAAGCAAACCTACACAGACTCAACGCCAACGTCGTGAAATTTACCGGCGGCATTACCCTTGACGACCTTGAAATTACCGTTGAAAAAGGTTACGACAAAACGGGGATTGCCGACATGCCCGACAGCAACCAATTTGTATCCAATCCCCTGTTGGATGGCGATACTTGGCATATCCGCATTAAAGGCACAGACGATGTTTTAACCATCAAAAACCAAAGCGGTATTTATGGTGCAATTTCCGAGTTTCAGTTTGACGGCAATACCTCATACAGCACAGGCGAGCTGATCAACCACTTCAAACTGTCTATCCCGCACATGATCGGCAACACAAACATCGTCCAATACACCGGCCAACCCGTTGAAGAACTCAACCGTGATGTGTACAACAACTTCAACCACACCATCCACGCCGATAGCGATAACAGCGATTTAGATTTGTCACGTTACACTTCTGTTGTCGAATACAGGGGCAACCGCAGCAATGAAACCATTACTTTGGGCCGAGGCATCAACATTGTCGATACGGCCGGCGGCAACGATACCATTACCGACCCGGGTGCCGACAACACCGTTATCATGTTTGGCAGAAACAGCGGCAACGACACCTTTAATCCGTATGGTGGCAGCGATACCCAAGTCCTTTTTAAAGAAGGGATTACGCTGAAAGATTTACAGTTGAAAACCGGCGATGATTGGGTCTTAACCATCAAAGATACAGGTGACACCCTGACCATCCATGACATTGCCAACAATAATGTTGACAGCTTTGTATTCGGAAACGGTAAGAGCTACACCGCCGACGAAATCAGCAAAGCACTGATTACTGAAAATACACAAAACAACGGTATCCTGTAAAACTCAAAGGCCGTCTGAAACCTTAATTCAGACGGCCTTAGTCCTTTGCTGATTTATTTATCGTTCTGCTATATAATTATTCTCATTCGAATTCACAAGAAAGAATAAAAATGGATGCCTTAAATCTCCTCACCACGCGTCGCTCTTCCAAAAAACTGACTGCTCCTGCACCCAATGCCGAGCAACTGGAACAAATGCTGCAAGCGGCAACACAAGTACCTGATCACGGCAATATGCGCCCTTACCGCTTTACTGTGATTCAAAGCGAGGCCGGCTTACAACGTTTCCGCGAGCTGTTGAGCAAGACCGTTACCGAACTCAACTTCGGCGATGATGCCATGAAAAAAGCCGAACGAGTCGGCAACATGGCGCCTATGATTATCGGCGTTACATTTACGCCAAACCGTGAAGTGGCAAAACCCAAACCTGAATGGGAGCAAATGCTGACAGCCGGCTGCGCCGCTTACGCTTTACAACTGGCTGCTTCAGCCCAAGGCTTTGACAATGTTTGGATTACGGGCATGTGGGTCAACAGCCCATTGTTGCGCGAAGCATTTGAGTGTGCCGACAAAGACAAAATCATCGGCCTGATGATGATTGGTTCGCCGACCGAAGAAGGCGGCGGCCCCAAAAACACCAACTTGGAATGTTTTACAACTTATTGGTAAAGCCTGAAAACACTCAGGCCGTCTGAAAACCTGACTTAATGGTTTTTCAGACGGCCTTTTTATATCTATTATCGAAGCATTAAGCCGGATTCATAAATGCTTCAATTTCTTCCAAAGAAATATCCGCCGTCGCGCCATGGCGTGAAGCCACCAATGCACCCAACGCACAAGCAAAAGCAATGGCTTCTTGAGGAGGCGCATTGTTCAGCAGTTTGTAAGTCAAGCCGCCAAGGAAGCTGTCGCCCGAGCCGACAGTATCCACCACTTTGACGCGGAAACCGCAATGGCGGTATAACTCGCCGTCCTTATACAAAACTGCGCCATGGCTGCCCAAAGTCACGCAAAGGATTTTGACGCCGGTCAGCTCAACGAGGTAGCTGATATTTTGCTCGATACTGTGATAAGGAGAGCCGTAAGCCGCAGCCAATTCATACAACTCATCATCATTGAGTTTGACCATATCGGACTGTTTCATGGTCTCCAACAAGCGGTCAATATCGTAATGGGACTTACGCAGATTAACGTCAAAAATTTTGAATTTGGCGTCTTTCAGCAAAACAGCCAAGCTTTTACGCGAAACTTCATCACGGGTAGCCAAGCTGCCAAAAACAAAAGCATCGGATTCTGCCACACGTTTGATTGCCGCATCATCAACCGCAATCCTGTCCCACGCGCAAGGGTAAACAATCTCATAAGACGCACTGCCATACTTGTCCAAGTGTACTTTCACCAAGCTGGTCGCACATTCATGGCAAACCTGCAAATAATCAGTATTGACGTTTTTACTTTGAATCTGGCGTAGCAATTCTTCGCCATCGGCATCATCGCCACGACGGCTGATGATGGCAGTATCGATACCCAAAGACTGCAAACGAACGGTAACATTCAGGGGTGCACCACCCAATACCTTTCCGTTTGGAAAATCGTCCCACAGCACTTCGCCGAAACTGGTTACTTTCATTCTTGGCCTTCCTTTTTTGAGGTTAATTGGCAGGGTCTGCACACCCGACAGATTTTTTGCAAATCATGTACTTGTAGTAAAACTCCAGCATCGGGGGCAAAAGTATTATGTTTTAAAATATTGGGACTGACAAGCAATTAAGGGGACATCAGACAATAAACTTGATTCATCACAAAATTATATTGTTCCTATTTTTTTCTTTTTCTTTCACATTTATCCCCTCCTATTTCATTAAAACAAGACATTCTGAAATTTAAATACAAAAGGCCGTCTGAAAACTGATTCAATCAATTTTCAGACGGCCTTTATCGAATTATTGCAGTGTTCAGACTACAACTTCTTCTTTTTTCTTCACTTCTTTGGCAATGTTCTCACGACTCAAGCCAAACATCAGCAAAAGCGGGCTGGCAACCAATACGGAAGAGTAAATACCGAATACGATACCGATGGTCAGCGCCATAGAGAAACCGTGCAAGGCTGCGCCGCCAAACACCAGCATAGAAACAACCATTGCCTCGGTCGAACCGTGGGTAATGATGGTACGGCTCATGGTTGCGGTAATCGCGTTGTCGATGACTTCCGGCACAGAGTGGCCGCGCATATGCGGCTTACGGAAGTTTTCACGAATACGGTCAAATACAACCACAGATTCGTTCACGGAATAACCCAAAACTGCCAAAATACCTGCCAAAACAGTCAGAGAAAATTCCCATTGGAAGAAGGCGAAACAGCCGAGAATAATCACGATATCATGCATATTCGCAATAATCGCGGATACTGCAAAACGCCACTCAAAACGCATGGACAAGTAAATAATGATACCTGCCACCACAAAGCTCAATGCCATCAAACCATTGGTAACCAATTCTTCACCAACCTGAGGGCCGATAAATTCAACTTGGCGCAAGGTAACGTCAGGATTGTCTTTTTTCAGCAAATCCATCACTTGGTTGGACAGCTGGGCTGACGTTACGCCTTCTTTGTTCGGCAGGCGAATCATGATGTGTTTGTTCGTACCCAATGCCTGAACCTGTACATCACCCATTTTCAGCGTATCGAGGCGTTCGCGCGTTTTATTCACATCCACGCCCTGCTGATATTGGACTTCCATCACCGTACCGCCGGTAAATTCGACGGAGAAATTCAGGCCTTTGGTTACCAAAAAGAACACGGCGGCGATAAACGTAACCAACGAAATAAAGGTCGTCAGTTTGCCGTAGCTCATGAACGGAATATCGCGTTTGATTTTAAATAATTCCATGTTTTACTCCTTGCCTTCTGCCATTTCAGCTTTCGGCTTCCATACCGCACCAATGGAAATATTCCGCAATTTGCGACGGCGGCCGTACCACAGGTTAACCAAAGCACGGAACACGACCACAGATGAATACATCGAGGTCAGAATACCGATACAGTGTACAACGGCAAAACCGCGTACAGGGCCGGAACCGAAGACCAACAAAGCGATACCGGCAATCAGAGAGGTCAAGTTAGAGTCGACAATGGTTGCCCAAGCATGTTGGAAACCGAGGTTGATTGCCTGCTGAGGTGGCATACCTCCGCGCAATTCTTCACGGATACGCTCGTTGATCAATACGTTGGAGTCAATCGCCATACCCAATGTCAATGCCAACGCGGCAATACCCGGCAGGGTCAGCGTTGCCTGCATGGCAGACAAAATACCTACCAAGAATAAGATATTGGTACTCAAAGCGATGGTAGAGAAGAAACCCATCAGGCGGTAGTAAACCACCATAAATGCGGCAACGGCGGCAAAGCCCCACAAGGTGGAATTGAAACCTTTTTCAATGTTTTCTT
>ERZ773233.741-NODE-741-length-20666-cov-6.577070_pt1 | contig 20666 bp, 25 predicted proteins | sample MGYA00580991_ERZ773233 | MGnify/ENA primary metagenome ERZ773233 (study PRJEB29015, sample SAMEA2738178) | human oral metagenome | biome: human oral; feature: human-associated habitat; material: saliva | place: China | collected 2161 ...
TCTTTCAGCTAAACTTGCTAAATAAGAAACAGTCCATAGAGGCTGTTTTTTTGTCCTCAAATAGGAAAAGGTAGAAAATGAAAATCGCAATTATCGGATATTCTGGTGCTGGTAAGTCAACTCTAGCAAAAAATTTATCTAACTACTACTCCATTCCAAAACTTCACATGGACACACTCCAATTTCAACCTGGTTGGCAAGACAGCGACCGCGAATGGATGTTGAGCGAGATAAAAAATTTTCTCACCAAGCATAAGTCTTGGGTCATTGATGGGAATTATTCTTGGTGCTATTACGAAGAAAGAATGCAGGAAGCTGATCAAATCATCTTCCTCAATTTTTCCCCATTGACCTGTCTCTTTCGAGCCTTTAAACGGTATCTCACATACCGAGGCAAGGTCAGAGAAAGTATGGCAGCTGGTTGTCAAGAACAATTTAATTGGGAGTTTATCAGATGGATTCTCTGGGATGGGCGGAGCAAATCCGCTAAGGAACGCTACAAGTGGGGTCAAGAAATCCATCCAGATAAAGTTGTCATCCTTAGGTCTCAAAAGGAGATAGATTACTTTTTAGAGACTCTCGAAAAAAAGAAGAAAAAACAGCGTGAATAACGTTAGTACTATTTTGGAAGACAAAGCTCCTTTTTGGGGGCTATTTTTCCAAAATATTTTCTTCATTATTTACCAATCTATCCTATCTAAAACTCTGAATTCTATAGAAATGAAAAGGGACATTCACTGTCCCTTTTATCAATTTTTAGATTTTGAATATACAATAATCACAATCGCTAGGCCTCAAATCCTATTTACTCATTTGGAACAAGTATTAGGGAAGACGGGTATTATATTTCGCTTTAATAAATAATAGGTAATGGAATGAGTGTTATAACCTTAATCTGAAAAAATAAAGGTTTCAGCTACTAAAAATGTGCAAGAAAAGCTTGATTTCATAAACTTTATCAGCTTCGTTGCTATAACCTCGTCCCCAGTCATACCTAGCCCCAAGTAATTTCCAATTGATAGCTGGCAAAGGGTTGTCCCTCTTGATTTTGTAGTTGATAGTCTAAATGAATCTTTTGCCCATTAACTTCATAACGGCTGGTTTGGATAATAAACTCCTGCATGCCCATTGGAGTAGGAATATAGGCCAAACTATCACTATCCTTTAGAAAGCGCATAATGGTCTTGGGATTGGAAAAACGGCTCATCACAAGTTCTTGACCATGAAATTTAATAACCACTTTTTCCTTTTCCTCATTATAGAAAAGCAGGTAGCTATAATCTCCTTTTTCATGCACTTCCACGTCATAAAGCTGGTCAATCACTTCCAACTGCTCATCAAACTGAATCGTATTTCGCATCCGAATCTTCACATCAAGTCCTCTTTCTTGTCTCTTGTCCTACTATTTTACCAAAAACTCTAGCTTTTTGCTATAATGGTCATATGAACGAAAAAGTATTCCGTGACCCAGTTCACAACTACATCCATGTCAATAATCAAATCATCTATGACTTGATTAATACAAAAGAATTTCAACGTTTGCGTCGTATCAAACAACTGGGAACTTCCAGTTATACCTTCCACGGTGGAGAACATAGTCGCTTCTCTCACTGTCTAGGAGTCTATGAAATTGCACGACGCATCACAGAGATTTTTGAAGAAAAATATCCTGAGGAATGGAATCCTTCTGAGTCTCTCTTGACCATGACCGCTGCCCTCCTACATGACCTTGGGCATGGTGCCTACTCGCATACTTTTGAACATCTCTTTGATACAGACCATGAAGCTATTACTCAAGAGATTATCCAAAGTCCTGAGACAGAAATTCACCAAGTCCTGCTACAAGTAGCGCCAGATTTTCCAGGAAAGGTGGCCAGTGTCATTGACCACACCTATTCTAACAAGCAGGTCGTGCAACTCATTTCCAGTCAGATTGACGCAGATCGCATGGACTATCTCTTGCGCGACTCCTATTTTACTGGAGCTTCCTATGGGGAATTTGACCTGACTCGCATCCTCCGAGTCATTCGTCCTGTCGCAAATGGTATCGCCTTTCAGCGCAATGGCATGCATGCTATCGAAGACTACGTCCTCAGTCGTTACCAGATGTATATGCAGGTCTATTTCCACCCAGCAACACGCGCCATGGAGGTCCTCCTTCAAAACCTTCTCAAACGCGCCAAGGAGCTTTATCCAGAAGATAAGGACTTCTTTGCACGAACTTCTCCACATCTCCTGCCTTTCTTTGAAAAAAATGTGACCTTGTCTGACTATCTAGCTCTGGATGATGGTGTGATGAATACCTATTTCCAACTCTGGATGACCAGTCCTGACAAGATTTTAGCAGACTTATCACAGCGCTTTGTCAATCGCAAGGTCTTTAAATCCATTACCTTTTCACAAGAAGATCAAGACCAACTCGCTAGCATGAGAAAATTGGTTGAGAACATTGGCTTTGATCCCGACTACTATACTGCCATTCATAAGAACTTTGACCTCCCTTATGATATCTATCGTCCCGAATCTGAAAATCCACGGACACAGATTGAGATTTTACAAAAAAATGGAGAACTGGCCGAACTCTCTAGCCTGTCTCCTATCGTCCAATCCCTTGCTGGCAGTCGCCACGGAGATAATCGCTTTTATTTTCCAAAAGAAATGTTGGACCAAAATAGCATCTTCGCAAGCATTACCCAGCAATTTTTACACTTGATTGAGAACGATCATTTTACCCCAAATAAAAACTAGAAGAGGAAATTTATGAGTATTAAACTAATCGCCGTCGATATCGACGGAACCCTAGTCAATAGCCAAAAGGAGATTACTCCTGAAGTCTTTTCTGCCATCCAAGATGCAAAAGAAGCTGGTGTCAAAGTCGTGATTGCAACTGGCCGCCCTATTGCAGGTGTTGCCAAACTTCTCGACGACTTGCAGTTGAGAGACGAGGGTGACTATGTTGTGACTTTCAATGGTGCCCTTGTCCAAGAAACCGCTACAGGACATGAGATTATCAGCGAATCCTTGACTTATGAGGATTATCTAGATATGGAATTCCTCAGTCGTAAGCTTGGTGTTCACATGCACGCCATTACCAAGGATGGAATCTACACTGCAAATCGCAATATCGGAAAATATACAGTGCACGAATCAACCCTCGTCAGCATGCCCATCTTCTACCGCACTCCTGAAGAAATGACTGACAAGGAAATCGTCAAGTGTATGTTCATCGATGAGCCTGAGATTCTCGATGCTGCGATTGAAAAGATACCAGCCGAATTTTATGAGCGCTACTCCATCAACAAATCTGCTCCTTTCTACCTCGAACTCCTTAAAAAGAATGTGGACAAAGGTTCAGCCATCACTCACCTAGCTGAAAAACTCGGATTGACCAAAGATGAAACCATGGCTATCGGTGACGAAGAAAACGACCGTGCCATGATGGAAGTCGTTGGTAACCCTGTTGTCATGGAAAACGGAAATCCAGAAATCAAAAAAATCGCCAAATACATCACCAAAACAAATGACGAATCCGGCGTTGCCCATGCTATTCGTACGTGGGTACTGTAAAAAGGTAAGAATAGACGAAAACCGCTCGGCTGAGCGGTTTTTGATATCTAATTACTGCCCCCTGCTAGCATATAAAAACAACCTGAAATCCTTATTCTAAAGACTTTTCTATATAGGTTGGTCAAATTTTGGTCAAAGTTTTTGTTTTCCTTCTTATTCTTTATCAATCATAAATTGTCTAATCAATTTATACTCCTTGTCAATCACCTCTTGTAATACGTGACCATAAGTTTTTATAATCTGCTGTATATCTTTATGCCCCAATAATCTAGCAACAACCCAAATATCAATCCCTTTAGCTAAAAGATATGAACCGTATGTATGCCTTCCTGCTGTTGCTGTCATTTCCTGATTCCCAATTCCAAGTTCTGATAAACATACTCTTAAACTCTTATTCAATCCTGAATTTGTCGGTATTTTATACCTTCTATCATAGAATACTAAATCATACTTCTTCAATTCTTCACGATCAAACAAAATTTTCTCTTGCTCAATTCTTAATGCTTCCAAAACAGCCAATAAATCATCATCAATCGGAATTTCTCTTATAGAAGTTTTCGTTTTCGGAGGTACAAACTCTTGCCGATCTCCTACAAATCGTCTATATGTTTTAATTGTTTTATTGTTAAAATCAATATCTGACCAGCATAGTGCCATACCTTCACCAACCCTAAATCCAGTCTTAAACAAAAAATATAATAGATATGGTATCACAGATTCTCTATAATTAAACTTCGACTGTAAATGTGACAATAAATCTTTATATTCTGAAATACTATGAATATACTTATCATCAACATTGCCAGCTTCCAAACCAAATATTTTAACATCTTCTGTAATATCTGTTATCTGCAATCCACTACGCTGACTAAATTTTATAGCCGACCTTATATCTGCATTGATTCTACGCAAATGATCTTTCGTGACCTTTTCCCCAAATTCATTCAATCTCGACTGATATTCCTGATGATTAAGACTCATTGCAGGTATAACAGAAAATATTTTCTCTATAACCTGACCTCTTGCATAATATCCTTCCTTCGTTGCCTTAGCTTTTTCTGACGGAAGAATCACTAAGTTATACCAATCCTGCCACAACTCATATAAGGTAGCCTTACTGTCAAATCGTGCTGTATAGTTTGACTGAAATAGTTTCCTCTCTTTCTCCTGCGCTTCATTCATAGCTTCACGCTTCGTTTTAAATCCTGAATTTGTCGCAATAACCTTGCCTTTTTTATCAAAGATTCGATAATCCCAAAGTTTATTTTTGCCACGTTGTCTGTAACTTGCCACTATAACTCCTTTCTAAATGGCAATCATCACCATTCTATTATAACATCAATGATATTCTTTGATAATTTTTATCAAAATATTCTCTTGTCCTTCTTGCTAGGAATCTATAAGGTGAACCCTTACTTTTTGGATATAATACAAATCCTTCTTCATTCTGCTCAATATCCACCTCTTTCTTTATAGTCGGATTCAATAGAATATCATTCACCAATTTTGTTTTACTAATAGACAATAAGTCCTCTACTTTATCAATCGTCCACCATTGACCAATTTCTTCTTTTTGAATTAAATCCAAATACTCAGACCGACTAATCAACACCATATCAGATGGAATCGGAACTTCAATATTAAATACTTGTTTTGATTCTTTCATTTATGATTCCTCTATTTTTCAATTTCCGAACAAATTTTGAATACCTGGTTGACCTTTTTGCCCTATATTACGAATTTTATATTCTACCCTAGTTTCTTTATGTTCAGTTTTTTTCTCCATAAAACGACAAAAAACAGCAAGCCATTCCTGACTTGCCATTTTTATTTCTAGTTAAATTTTCGCTTTCCAATAATTGTCGCAATCAAACCTACAAATCCCCAAATTGAAGCAAAGATTGTACTAGCTGAACCTGTATTCGGAAGAACTTTCAATTCTCCATCTTTATCTTTCAAAGCGATTGTACCATCTTTTTGCTTCACAGCACCAACTTCGTAAGGCTCTTTTTCAGTATAATCACCTTCGCTTGTTTCAACTACAACTTTTCCTTGATTCGTAGATACAACTGTATGACCTGTGTTTGTTTCAATAGGCTGCTCTTTAATTTCTTCTTTGGTAACATTCAATGGTTTAGGTTCGTCAGTTTCCTTAACACCAACATTTTCTTCTGCCTTCTGCTTCGCTTCTTTAATTTCAGGAGCTTCTTCTACAGCAGGCTTCTTATCTTCTTTTGGTTTTTCTTCCTTATATTTTTCTGACGGAGTTGTTGGTTCGACAACTACACCTGTATTATCATGTTCCTGATTCTTATCAGTGTCTTTTCCAAGTTCAGCAGATGGTTTATCTTCTTTTGGTTGCTCACTTGGAGTTGTTGGCTCGACAACTACACCTGTATGATCCCCTGCTTCTTTCCTATCAGATTCCTTACCAAGTTCTGTAGAAGAATGTTCTACGCTTGCTGATGGTTGTGTTTCTGTTGGCTGTTCTGAAACTACCAATCCAGAATTATCTCCATTAGAAGCTACACTTCCACCCAAAGTTAATTCATCAGCATATACTCCACTTGCAACTGTACTCAACACAGCTACAGACAACAATGTTACAAATTTCTTATTCATTTCTTTTTCCTCTTTTTTCTTTATTTTCCAATCACATAATAAAAATTTTTAGCTTCATCAGCACTAAATACTCGATAATCGGTTATCCCAGTTCCTTGTCCACTTTGAACAAAGTTACATTCTGAAATCAAGATTGAACCATCATCTTTCACATCTTCTACGAAAGCTACATGACCATACGTTGGGTGACCACCTGCCTGCCTACCTTGGAAGCTAACAGCAGAATGCTTTGTAGGAGTATTAGAAACTTCATACCCTGACTTATGCGCCCAGTCTTGACCATTGCCCATGTATGGATCAAAATGAATCCCAAATTCTTTAGCACGATTAAATACATACCATGTACATTCCCCATACGGATAAGACTGAGTAATATAACCTTCTTTTGTTATTTCTTTATCAATCGAATATCCACTAGGTATATCCATAGCAACAACTCCAGGAGCAATATCTAAACTACCAGCTATTGCATTCCCACCTGACGAACCATCAGATTCAATCGTACCTTTAAAGACTTCATACCACTTCTTACTATCCTTTTCCAGCTTCTCTAATTTTGTCTGACCGTCTGAAAGTGAGACACCTTCATAATGTTCAGACCAATATTTTGCACTTTCAAAAGGATCAGTCGCTTTCTGCATATAGTCTTTGACTTTTTTATAGCCATGATTCAACTCATAAGACATCAATTCCAGTTCCACCGTACTATCTAAAGTACGAGAACTAGCATTTCTCCAGCGATCACCATTGATTGTGTTACCGTCCCAGCCTGACCATTGAAAGTAACCTGCAACCCCACCTGATGGATTCGTTAGTTTAGGATCAAAGTCACTTTCTCTTTCAGCATTGGCAAGAGAACCACTAGCACCCTCTAAAGTGAATTTCTCTTTAGAGAGTTGCCAGTTTAGAATCTTAATCACATCTTCTGCACGTTCGACAGATATATTGGCTTTTTGAGCAACTTCTTGCGCTGTTAGTCTTGTTCTCTTTCCAGTCGTACTACCTGATGAACCACCAGCAGAAACAACTCCAATAACACTTAAAATAATTAAGAGAACCACTAAAAGCGTAGGTATAAGACTTACGAAAAAGAATCCAAAGCGTTTCGCTGTTTTGTTACCCATTAAATTTCAACCTTTTTCCTTTTTTTAGCTTTCAATATTTTGGTTTGCTTACTTAAAATGGCTTTAGAAGTTATTTCTTCATTTTTAGGATTTTTTACAACGTTTTTTCTTCTTTCCACAGACTTTGGATTGACCGTTTTTGGAGTCTGCATTTTCTGTTTCACTGAGCCTTCCTTATTCTCTTTAAATGGCTTCTGACCTTTCTTCAACCGTTCTTCCTTCAGCCGTTGAATTGACTCACGAGAAGCCTTTTTCTGACCAGCATATTTTTCAGCTCTATCTTTTTTGATTCTTTTCTTCTCATTCAACACTTTTCTATCGTCACTACCTTCTTTAAAGGCATTGGCTCGTACTCCATAGAGTTTAGCTAAAGCATTATTGCCTTTTTCTTTTAAAGCATTGACCGAACTATTTTTATGTTCCTTAATCGAATTCATTCGATTCTTAATCACATCACCTTTTTCAGCAACCTTTTCCACCAATGGACTTTGTTTTCGTAAAGTTTTAAGATTTTCGCTCAACTTATCTTTACCCATCTTCAATCCACCTTTAGCAAACTGTCCACCAACTTTGAGTCCATTTCCACCTGCTTTCAAACCAGTCTTACCTGTTTTTGACAATCTTTCTTTCAGTTTTTGAACAGACTGAGAATTGCTTATTTCTCTACCAATCTTACCAATAGGACTATTGGTTACTCTTGAAAATGCTGATAAAAGCGAATGTCTGTACTTCCACATTAGAAACAATAATACACCTTTTAAAAAGACTGTAACTAGTAAATCACCACCTACAGCAGTAGAGATAAATTCAGTTAAAGTATTGTAAAAAAATGAAAATATACTAGTTGCTAAAAGCATAATTGATGATAAAGCAAGCATTGATATTCCTTTTTTATTAAATCCAATCAATAAATGCTCCATCTTAGGAAACAGACTTAGAAGAAGGATAAATGGTAACAATACGATTAAAAAGATAAAAACGATTAAAAAGAAGAATCGTGACAAACCTAACAATAAATAAATCGTTCCCATCACAATAATATCGACATCAGAAGCAAAGGCATACATAAATTTTGAGCCCCACTCATTTTTCAACATTTTGTTTTCAGGATCTTTATCTTTTGCAAGATCCTTGACTTTTTTATCACCAACTAAATGATCTCCATCCCCCTGCTTATAAGCAGCTAAATCTTCAAATTCTTTTTCAGAAAGAAGAAATGAACCATCTTCTTTTACAGGAGAGTTCATATACTTATATCCCTTCAACAAAGTTTCAGAAAAATATGTTTCTACTCCATTTTTACTTTCACCAGTTAAAGTTTTTGTAATTTCACCATTCAAAGTAATTGCTGTTGTTCTAAAGCTATCGTAGACATGAGTTATCAAATATTTACTTTGACCATTTACATTAAGTTGAATGAAGTAAATTCCAATACAAGTATAAATCAATAACATTTTTATCAATGTTTTAAAAAAACTACCTTTTCCAGTCGCAAATAGATACAGTAAATAAACTGCCATACTTGCACCAACCATATAAATAATTTCTTGACTAAACAAAGAAGAAAATACCTTACTAGAATTTCTTACCGTTTCATTCAACAATCCACTAACATCACTCATTCCCTCAACAGCAATATAAACTTGTGCAACTACATAGAAAACAAGTTTTCCAAGCCAAAAAACAGACTGAACCATAGAATTAAAAAAATAATTAACATTGGAATCAAATCCAAAAAACTTTTTATCAAAGTAAACTTTACTTGTTAAATCAGACATCTTAGACTTATAATTCTCATAAGTCAGTTTGCTATTTTCTGCTTCCTTTTTCTTTTGATTCTCTTTTTCCTCAGCTTCTTTCTTAACCGTATCTAATATTTTTTTAGCATTTTCAGAAGAATCAACCAGTTTAGGCTTTTTCGTGTTCCTATCAAATTCAATAATATCAAAATTATTTTTTGGAAGAATATCTGTAACAGAATTAGCTTTTACAAAAGCAGGAAGAAGAAAGAAAGAACAAATAAACACTAGTAAAATATTTTTTCTCATATTCCTCCCCCTATACAGCAACCAATTCTGTTTCTACTGTTTCAAATAATTTCATTAAAATAGGATAAAGTGTACCATCTACTGTAATACGCTCTTTTCTTCCAAACGTATCATAATAGATACATTGACCCATTGTTTGATTTTCAAGCCAAGAACGTGAAGAATCGTTATCTTCTACACGCAAATGTTTCAAAATAGCTTCTGTTTCTGAATTTTCAGGAAAAGCAAATACTGTACCAAATCCAGTTCCATCTTCACTTGTTTTCAAATCTCTTACCGATTGAGTTACCAGCACTAAGAAATTATTGAATGATCGTCCAGTACGCTTAATTCGATTCACTACTTGTCGGCCAGCAGGAGTTGACATAATCTGCCATGCTTCGTCAAGGAATAACATTGTTTCCTTGTCCTTTTCACGTTCACCAAAAATCGCACAGAAATAGGTTAAAGAATACATGACAGTCAAACTTCTTAATTGACTTTCAGTCATTTCATCTTTATCTGTACCTTTTGGCATATCCAAACCAGTAATTTCAACGATTGTAATTTTATTATCAACCTTCAGAACATTTTGACTTCCATCAGAAAAACAAAGTGACAATAAAGAATTTCTTGAAATTCTTTTTAAGAAATATCCAGCAGTTTCAACATCTTCCTTTGAATTTTTCTCTAATTCATCAAAGACTTGTAACATACCGACTTTCTCACCAGCTTTCCTTCGTTCAATCACTTTGTCAATCGAATCTAACAAATGTGGTTGAACCTTGATATAGGTATCTTTATCCAATACAGAGCCTACAAGTACAGTTGCTAACTCTGTCAGTTCAGCTTCATCTTGTAAAAATGAGAATGGATCAAGAACACCTCTATTATTCTTATCTTTCATATTCAAGGTCACAAAATTGATTGACTTGATATATTCTTGAAGTTCATAAAATTCATCATTTTCCTCCAATTCAGATAACACAGTTAAATATTGTTTTTTCATTTCTGCTTTTGGATCAATATACAATACTTTTGTTTTCAATAAAGAATGATAGGTAAATAATAACTTAGTTAAGAATGACTTACCATTCCCTGTTGAACCAGTTATAGCTGTATGAGGATTGCTTGTTTCCTTACCCTTCACTCCAACTTTATTCGCTTGTAATAAATTTGAAAACACAATGTTTGTACTTGAATCAAGAGCTTTTTGAAAATCTCCATACCATGAAGAAATCTCATTATCAACACGACCAATAGGAAAACCAATTTCTGTTCCAACCTTCTTAGTCGTAAACATTAAGTTCTCACAAAGTCCACGTAGACTTCCATATTGAAGGAATGATTCCCTTTTATTATCAAGAATCTCTGTCAATCTACTCTTATAGAATAGATATACTCGATCTGCAACAGCCTTGACAACTTCTACTTCCAATTCTTTCAATCGTGCAAATAGAATATCAAACTTAAGATTCAATTCTTCCAAACTGTCTGCTGTAATGGTTAAAGTATGAAGATAAGTAATCATCAATTCTTTATTATCATGTTTCTCCTGAAAATCTTCTAACAACTGATGGCTTTCCAAAACTTCAATCTTTTGAACATCATCATTTTCTGCTGTTTCATTTACCGTATTCCCGAGATTCTTACGTTTGTTCCTTGCCCTGGATAAAAGTGAGAAAAAACCTTTTTGAGTTGAAAAACGGATTTTATACATACTATCAACAGGAAATTCAAGATTTTGGAGTTCTTCTTGTAGATGAAGATAAGATACATTTTTTGGATATGAAACAACAGGAATTGTCGCTACATAACTTTTTTCCTGACCATTGGTCAATTTCAAAGCATTCCCATCAACAACTTCAATAATTGTTTCATCTACATTCTCAATCGAATTTTCAAGTGCAATCAGCTCACTTTCTTTATCATAGGTTTGACCACCAAGAAAATGAAGCCGATTCAATAATTCTAAATCAGCTTTTGAAACTTCTGTCACGTTCAAAGCATGGATTTTAGTTTGAATCACATCTTTCTGATTTTGCCAAGCCTTCCACCAATCAACTTTTGGTAATTCTTCAAAACCAACCATTTTCATCACATTTTTACGATAAGTTTCTATCGTCTGTTCAACAGTTAGTTTAAAGTCCGAGGTTACATTAACTGATTTCAAAGGAACTACAAGATAATGCTTATACTCAAAGAGATAGCTTACTTCTTCTTCCAATCGTGACTTCATTGTAGATACAATATAATTTCCTAAAGGACTTGTCCCTTGACCTTGCTCAATATCTTGTGATAACAAAGCAATTTTCTTAGCCAATTCTAAATCAATATGTAAACTATGAATACTTAAATCATTGTACTCTGCCAAACTAGCTAAACAATTATAAACAATATCCTTACTAGTCTCCTTTTTCGTTTCTTCAATCGTATTGACAACTTGTGATTCAATTTCAAATACGGATAAAACCGTTCCATCTTTTAACAGAATCAAACCATCAGCAACCGACCAAATATTATTTGATAATTCCACGTTTTATACTTCTCACTTTCTCATATTTTATTCCTTTACAAATATATATTTTCTTTCGCTGACTATCGTATTCCTTCCAAAAAATCAAATACTCATAAATAAATCTAAATAATGTCTTTCCATCTAACTTATAATCAGCTAACAGATTCCCAAGTTTCCAACCAGCAAATGCAGCAGCCATAAAGCGCCAACCCCAATCAAGGTAAGGAATAAAGCCTAGTAAAAACCAGGCTAACACTAAAATTACTAGGCAATAGACAATCGCAGACATTTTAATTGCAAATGGTAAACTAAATTCTTCATTTAATTTATGCACCCAAACAGGCTGTCTAAATGCTGTTGTATAGACATACAGCTTCTTGTCTTTTCTTTCCATTCTTCATTCCTACTTAACTGCTTCAATCAATTTTGACCAAATAGGTTTAGTTGCATTTAAAACTGTTTCAGGATTTTCTAAAAAGAAAAGAATAAATCCTGCAACCAAAATAATAACAACCAATTTTCCTAACTGCTGTTCTTTCCATGCTTTCAATGCTTTCATTCCTGCAAAAAATGCTACTGCTGGAACACCAAACTTAGAAACTAAAAAAACAAATAATGCCATCTATCTTAATCTCCTTTTTCTTCTTTCTTGTTATAGTCTAATGGAATTGTATGATCCATTTTTTCTACAAAATAACTATCTTTATCTTCTCTTAACTCAAAGCTAAAATTCTCGCTATGAGTTGAGCCAGCTACTTCTAAAGTAATCTGAGCATAAGCCAAGATTTTACCGTCTTTTTCTTTAAAGTAGGTATAATCTAAACTCTTAAATGTTGCACCACCAATCGACTTAATATCTTTAGAAATTAAATCTAAATTCGCTTGACTAGTTGTGTAATTTTTAAAGAATAATTCTAAGAACGAAACTAATTTCTTTCTTTTACCTTCCCCAATTTCATCATTATCAAGCAAAGCCAAATGAGTTTCTTTTCCTACACCATCAGCCTTAAAATCACTTACAGGAGAAAACCAAGGTAAACCAGCTACATAGTATTTACCGTCTTTTTCTCCGTATGGAATCGAGAATTCTATACCTACACGCTGATTCTTGTCATCTTTTTTTGTATCATAAACAATACGATATACAGCTATACCATCTTTAGCAAGTAACATACGAGCACTAACTACCGACATTTCCTGCTTCGATTGACCTTGATTCTTAACTTCTGGAATACTTCCATAGTATTCATTCAACTTCGCTACATCATCTTCACTAGAGCCATTTTGTGAATTATAAGTAAAATATCTACTCACAAATCCATCTAAGAATTGTTCCAATTTACGATCTGTTTCCTTTTTTGATTCAACAACTGGTGAATTTGTCAATCTATCCAGCATTTTTGAACTTGTCCTTAAAGAAACAAACATTGTTAAACCACAGAAAAGAATAAAAGCAGATAAGCCTGCTAAAAAAATACGATTCGATTTTTTCTGACTTATCTGTTTCATTTTTACTTGCTTTTCTTTTCTTGGCTTCTTTAAATATAAATTTCTCATTTTTTCCTTTCTATGTTTACAAATTAACTTTCTTGTAGAAGCCAATAGGAGTATTTAAGATTTCTCCCTGCTCTACGAATCCTTGAAATACTGTCACCCAATTCCCACATTGAAAAAAATAATCAACAACCGATTTATAATCTAACTCTTTCGTCAATTCAAAAATTGTATCAACTTCATTTTTAGAACAAAATCTATAATATCTAGTTGCAATTTTTGTTACAGGAATATAATGCTGTAATTGAAATTTGACAATGTATTCATCACCGTCATATAATTCCAACACTGCTTTCTTCAGCAAGTAAACCTCGTCTAACGACATGATTTTATCCACTTCCCAATCAGAAATCCCACAAATAAAAAAGTTGTCTTTATCAATTCCTCTTTCATTTATTCTTTCAAGAACCTGTTCTTGACTGTACTTCATAATATCTAGTTCACAGAGAAATTCAAAATTTCCTTCCCTTAAAACCCTTATATTTGCTATCATCTTGATACAAAGTAACCTTTATCTACAAAGCTACCACCTTCTTCTAAGCGAACATCACGACCAAATTTATCATAGTCAATATAAAGAAGCAGTTTTTCCTTAGAAAGTTCTACACCAACTTCCTCTATAAGATATTCACCTAACTCTCTATCCGTAGAAATATCAGTATATAAACTACAATCATCAAATTCAGCACTTGCCAAATACTTTGGATCAGAACTTTCTGATTCAATAAATGATAGAACCAAATCTTCATCAACATCTTCCACGTTTTCAGCAATACTATTCGCTAAATGCAAGGTTAAACCTTCACAATTCAAAGCAGGTAATTCTTCAATAGATTGAATAGTAAAAACAACATCTTCTCTATCATATCCAAACTCAGAAGCAATGCATTCCACATCAGCAGGTAAAGAAAATTGTTTCACTTTCTTTAATCGTGTATCCATAATCAAAGCTGTTAAGTCCATATTTTCTCCTTTCTTAACTAGCCTTCTACTTGTCTATTCAACTGTTCCAAATCAACAACAGTAAAGACACCATATCCAATAAATGAATCGCCCTCATAATCAACAATTTCAATCTGTTCATCATAAGAACCACTCAAACCAATCACAGACAACTTTCCAAAATACAAAGGCAAGACAAACCAAGCCTGCCTTCCATTTTTTGGATTCTTAATCAATACTTTTGAAGTCATATTCACTATCAACTATTTTTTATTGCAGAAAGTACCAGCTATTACCTTCATGCCCTAGAAATATATAGGAATCTCCTAAACGACTAGCAATTTCTTCTTCATGTTCTTCTACATAAGCAGACAAGCGATCTTCATTGACTAACTGCTCATATTCTCCATGATTCAAAATACCTGCAAAATCAATCAATGCTTCCTGCGTATCAACTTCTATAAACGAATTGACATACACATTATCAGGATTGTTACCATCAAACTGTCCAAACTCTACACCGTCGAAGTGTTCATCTAAGCGTTCAATAATCTTTGCAGGTTCATCCAGCAACTTTTTTCCAAAATTGTAATACTTACACACATCAGAAAACTTATCATAGACGACTTTAATACTCATTTTTTCTCCTTCCAAATAAAAAAGGAAGCCATATTTGACTTCCTTCATTCCTTTACTTAAATTGAAGCTGAACGCTCAAAACTAGAACCAATCGCAAATGCACGAGTTGTTACCTTGTTAAGTTGCTTGTTCATATCATAGTAACTATTCAAATCACGCTTGATACACTCAATAACTTGATACGGTAGTTGCAATTCTTCATCATTTTTGAGAAGCGAACTCAATTCACCAGCATTCTTCCACGCTAAATCAAATTCTTTCGATTTTAGTTTTTTCGCAAGTTCATTCGACAATTCAATAATTTGTTTATCTTTTCCTTGTAAAGCCATTTTTTATACCTCTTTTCTTCTTTAGCTTTTTATATATTCAACCTAAAGCTGGAGAACGTTTCTTAACTTTCATCTATTCTCTCCCAAATAACCAATCTAACGAAACTTCTAGTAAATCAGCTAACTTAATAAGATTTTCAAAGCTGGACTCTCTTTTACCTTTTTCCCAATTTGTGAAGGTGTTCTGTTTTACTCCTACCTTTTCACCTAGTTCTGTTTGTGTCAACCCCTTTTTTAGTCGTAATTCTTTTAATCGCTCGGTAAAAATTGTCATATCCACTCCTCTAAATGAAATCGTTCAATCAATTTTAAACACTCCATTTCCATTTCTTCTTTACTCCTTCTTAACAATCCAAACCAAAGTAACTTTCTCTTAACATCTACTTGTCCTGCTAAATATGATTCATATTCTCTAATCAATCGTTTCAACTTAACCCAATCACTTCGCTTCTTTGTTTGATTATAGGTTTGAGATTGAAATTCAATATAACCTTGATAATCTCTTGCTATCTTACTATCAGTTAAACCATCATAGAAATTTCTTGCTGGAATCAAATAGACAATCTTTTCAATATCTTTGTATTCAATCATACTCTCCTGCCTAACTGACTTTGAAGAAGTTCTAATTCTTTTCGCTGTCGTGAAGTTAATTCGCCTGCTTCCATTATCTTCTTCATGTTCTCTTGTAAGAATAAGCGATCTATTTCAGATACAAATAGCAAGGAGTTAGAAACTCTTTCTACCAACCATCTAATCGTTCTATCAACTGAATATGGCTCAGGACTAACCGATAACCTAATAGCTTCATTATTGCCAAATAATTCTTGCCATTTACTATCGAACTTCCTAAATCCATGTTCATCAGTACCATCATAAATCTGTATCGCTCCTTGAAAGATTGACCTTGTTAATTCAGCAATCTCAGCACCAGCCAAAACTTCTGAAATGAATGACCTTGCCTTACCTTGTGAGAATCGAACTTCATAACGATTCCATATTCCAAATAACCTTACACTATCTGATACACTTATACCTTCTTTCTTCGCTATTTCATACCTCTTTTCATAAAAGTTAAAATACATTTCAGACTGCCGACTACCAAGATAGATTGATAACCCTTGTCTATTTTCTGTTTCCAATGGATTCTCAAAATCAAATCCTCCACCACCCACAAACGAAAAACTTTTTAAATAAGGCGAAACAATATCCTGTTTATAATACCTTGTTACTAGTGTTGATAAATCAAAATTTTCTTTCGTATCTTCTCTAGCCATTTCATCAACTGCAATATCTATTCTAGTAACACTAAAATTTTCCCCATATTTTTGTTTGAACCTTTTTATAAAATCTATCCAAGTTATATTTTCACTTTCAAGATACAGTTCTAACTGCCTGCAGCCTTGACCACTTAACTGTACCGTAATTCTGTTTTTATCTTCTCCATTCTCACTAAAGGAAGAATTAAAACCAAAAAACCAAATGTCACCATAGCGATACAACAATTCATATTTCATAAATGAAGTTGTTTCAGGATTCAACATAATATCAAATCCAAAAAATTCTTTAGCTACATAATAAACATCATTCTCTTTGTGAAGCGTAAATCTGAAATAGTCTATCATATACCTTGTCAATTCTGTATCACACTTTTTCAAACTAAAATGGTTTTTTATCTCTAGGAAATCTTCTTTTTTCAAAGTCCTATAACCATTCTCATAAGCCTTTATAGTAGAAACAGGAATACCAGTCTTAATTGATAACTCTTTTCTAGTCATTTTTCGCTCATTTCTAAAATCTTTTAACTTTTTTCCTTCCATTTCTCCTTTAAAACTCCATTTTTTACCAAAAGGGACACAAAAAAACTCAAAAGGGACACAAGTGTAACCCTTGTCGCTGTAAGCGTGAAGTGCATTTTGTAACTTTTGTTACCCACCTATTAGAATAGGTGGGTTCATTAGCATAGTCTAGCACTCTAGTGAGCGCTAGTGAGCGCAGGCGTTCGTCGCTTCGCTTCCTCACTTCTGCTACTAGCTACTAGAGTGCTAGACTATACCAATTTCCATAAAATAGAGAAAAGGGAGAACTCCCCCTATTCTCACAGTCCATATTCATCAAAAGGAAAATCTTCCAAAATTTCAGACCACTTCTGACTTCCACTTTCCTTTAATTCAAATAAATCAGTCAACAAAATAATTTGTGACCGATCCAATACAATAAGCCCATCTTCTTTTAGAATCGTTATTTTATTGAGTCCTTCCAATTTTTTCAACAGATTCTGAACAGATGAAAAACTTACACCGATTTTATTAGAAAACTCACTTGCTTTCATCAAAGAAACATCATCTCCTTCTTTTTCTTCTTGTTTGCTGGAAAGCAATTCTTGAACAAGTTCAGGACTAGTTTTCTTTATTTTTACCATTCCTTTATCAAGTTCTTCTTTAACTTGCATTTCTTCCTGCAATGCTTGTTTTTCTTCTTCTGAAAGTACAGCACTAGGATTTTCTAAAGGATTGAAGGGATTTTCCCTTCTTTCAATCTTGTCATATTCATCAAAGAAAGAGAACCCTTTTGAAAGCAATGGAGAATAAAACTCTCTTGCCACTTCTCCATAAACACTAGCATATCCACGACCATAAACACGCTTACCTGCAAGATATTTCACATACTTAAATTCCTTATTTCTATTGACTTCTCCAAAAGCTAAGTCATATCCTACTTCATCTAAGCGACCAACAGAAATTCGGAAATTGATATTCGCTTGTAGTTTTGAGCCTAAATCTTCCCTAGAAGGCTTCTGCATCGCAATAGTCGCAAAACACCCAGCTTGCCTTCCTAGAAGCAAAAATTGACCCATAGCATTGTCTAAACGCTGTCTTGTCTGAAAATCAAGCATAGCGCACAAGGCATTATATTCATCACAAACTAAAAAATAAGGTTCAAGTCCATATTCAAAAAACTTCTTCAAATCCTTGTCGCCATTTTCTTCACGCATTTTACGCATATAGGCATAGCGAGCGAACATAATTTGAACTGCTCTTTCAATCATAGAAACAATATCTTCAACCTCATAAGAAATACGACCTTCAAAAGCCTTCTGTTCTGCCATTGTCACAAAGTCAGCTTGTTTTGGATCACATAAATCCACTACTCCAACTTTCGCCATAGCACGAATCAATATTCTTAATAGTACCGTCTTACCACCACCAGTACCACCACAAACAAGCAAGTGAGGATCATCAATAGGATTCCAATAGAGATTCTTCATTAGTTGAATACCCTTATCAGAATAGTTGACATCAGTTACCTTAATACGATTCAAAAACGCAGAATAAGCCATTTTATAAGTTTTAAATTTAATATCGTCCTGAACTTCCATAAAGTCCATAAAGAACGTTGTTTCTAAATCTGAACCAATTTTCTTAAACTTATCTTGAAACTTATTCCCAGCCATTTTAAAAGCAATTTCCAAATCATACCGATTCTGCTTCATATAAACTGCTGGAAAAACTACTTTATCCCTTGTTCCTGAATCCGTCTTAATCTTTTTCGTGTAAGAATATCCATTTTCTTTCAAAAAGAAAGCAAGTTTAGCAAGTCTTTCTAACTTTTGAAAAAAGAAAAAACGTTCTTGTGAAAACCAAGTCAAATAAAGACTAATCAAACTAAATACTATAACCATCAAACTAACAATCACTATCGAAAGAACATCAGCATTTTTTAGTTTTTCTAAATTTTGATAAATATAAAATCCTAATATTGGACTAAACAACAAAAAGAAAAAAGAAAAGATATAGTATCTTAGATTTTCCATATAAGGTTTAATCTTAACTCCTCTATACGCTGGAAGTAAACCCATATCTTTTCTCCTTTAAAACTTATCCTTTATGTTCTTGTTTTTGATCATGTTTCTGTTCTTGTTTAGGTTGACTTCCACCAACTTTTTTAAGTTTATCAACCACAAAAACGAAACGGTGCTTGTTCGGCTCTACTTGATTACGATCAGCCTTACGCATACCATGATAAGCAACCAGCAAAGTATCAAAATCAATAGCTTCTTGATAACCAAGATTCAAAGCATTGATTTCTTCTTCTGATTGTTCTGTCACTTTCAAGAAAACAGTATCTTCCTGTCCTTCTGAATATACAAGGACTTCAACACCATCATAATCACCTTCACCAGTTTCAAGATCAACATTTACAAATTGCGCACCTTCATTCTTAATAAATTTACAAGTACCCAAAATTTCCTTCGGATTCAACAAAAGATCATTCAAAATACGATATTTCTTTGAGAAGATTTCTACACGTTGTCCAAGTTCAAGTCCATTTTTAGCCATTATTTGTTACCCCCTACACGTTTAAGTCCTTTAGCCAATACATTCGTTGAAGCAGAGAAATTTGTACCTTCAACATAATCTTCCAAGAAAGTTGGTTCAATAGCTTCAACTTCCTCATTTACTTTATAAGTTGCCATATCTTTTGGAGTGATGATTGAAAACATACCATGTTTTGCATTCATCACAATATGTCGAGTTCCATCAAAAGGCTTACCTTCAATAATAGAAGGTGCTTTTTCAGAACGTACATAATTTGCTTTCCCAATAGCTTCAGGATTGAATTTAAAATTTTCGATTTTCATTTTTTAGTTTTCCTTTTCTATTTACATTTTTTCTTTAAAAAAATAAAGGACGATAATTCCTGTTTTATTATCGTCCTATCAACAATATTTTAATCTTTTTTACGCTTAATTCCCACTAAACCTAACATAGACAAAATACCAGTTCCAACAAATCCAAGCATACTAGAAGCAGTACCAGTGTTCGGTAAAGATGGTTTTTTCGGTTCTTGTGGTTTAGGTTGCTCAGGAGTATGAGTTACAACTTTAGATTCCATTTCTTGACCATTAACAATATTTACAAATGTATTTTCAACATCACCACTTGCAATACGTTCGACTTCAATATAAAAATCAGCGTCAAACGTACCTTTCACTCCTAGAGAGTTCAAGAACTCTTTGTCAATAGTGTAAGCCCACTTACCGTCTTTTTCGTTCCATGTTACTTTAACAATTTTCTTGATAAAGTCAGAGTTTGTACTTTGATTGAACTCAAATTGGAACGCATAAGTAGAACCTTTGACAATCTTATCGCCAGCTTTTACAACTTTACCATCCTTCAGGATAACATCATAAGGCAAGGTTAGATCTTTTTCTGCTGTGTATTCTGTACCCTTGATGATACCTTTCCAATTACCAGTATAGCGGTCATGCTTCATATCGAGTTTATCCAAACCGTCATATTGGTACAACGTATGGTGTCTTTCTGGGACAGTTGCACCATCAAGA
>ERZ773233.747-NODE-747-length-20525-cov-3.805129_pt1 | contig 20525 bp, 25 predicted proteins | sample MGYA00580991_ERZ773233 | MGnify/ENA primary metagenome ERZ773233 (study PRJEB29015, sample SAMEA2738178) | human oral metagenome | biome: human oral; feature: human-associated habitat; material: saliva | place: China | collected 2161 ...
GAGCTTTCATCTAAAAAGATACGCAGTGATATAGCTAATTTTGTGCTAACAGATAGCAAAATCTATTTTGCAAGTCATTTTAATAGTAAAATAGGAGCGTTAGATAGAGTTACCAAAAAACTCATTTGGGAGTATGATTTTAAAAAAGAAGAAGGTGCAGAACCGAGAATTATGGAGCTTCAAGGTAATGAAAATCTATTAGGAGTCTTAAGTTCTCAAGGAACTTTATATATTTTTGAAAGAGAAGGAAATACCTAGACTGTATAAAAGAAAGATGTATGGGAAGAAAGAACTCCTATAAAAGGGTTAAAATTTGAGGAAGAACCTATTGTCTATCTCAAGAAAAACGATGTCTGGTTAGTTGAACATTAGAGCAGAAAAAGTGAATAATACAATAGAGAGAACCTTATCTAAAAATATTATAATAATATGATTACTAATGTATTATGGCGAAAAAAAGAAAATAATAAAGATTATTATTTCAATTATAAAAATCCTAATGAAAAAGATCAAGCATTACAATTTGGCAATAGAATGACAATTGATGCTATTGAATGGAATTATAAGAATAAGAAATATGAGATATGTTTTCAACTAAAAGAATTTGGAGATGTTCTTATAGAAAAAGATAAGATTTTTATTCAATATCAAACGGCAGAAGCATCTTTCCCTGCTCCAAATAACATTGTAATATACACTCCTACAGCAGAAATAGAGAAGGTACTAACAACGCCTATATTACCTAATGGTAAAAAAGGAGGAGGTTTTTTACAAATAAATAAGATAATTTCAAATAAGAATAATAATCTTATTAGAAAATTTGAGAATCATTTAGAGGTGTGGGTTTGGGAAGATGAACGAAGTCCGTGTATTTATCATTATTTTTTTAATATTGATACATATGAATTCATTTTCAGATTAAAAAGTAGATACTAAATATTTTTTAGTAAATAAAGTTCCTTGACATGAACCCCTTTTTGATATTAGAAATGGCAAACTATTTAGATGCGCTATTATTAATAGATGAAAAAACAGTAATTGACCTGCAATTTATTGAAGAATTGGAGGGAAAACAATAAAAGCTATTTAATATGTCTGGGAAAAATATAACGAATCTGTTAACATTTTGGCAAAAAGAACTCTCTAAGAAAACAAGAGAAACAGAAATTAAATTTGAAATTAGAGCATTAGCATTAGAAGAGTTTATTGAATAATATGAAAAAGATAAAAATAGGTAGATATAGTTTTGTTAATATAACAAAAGATGACGATATTGATTATCAGAAATGGATTGATTTTATAGAATCTCATAAGGATTATTTCATCTGGTATGAAGATACAGAAGATGGAATATATAGAAAAAATAATATGGATAAAGTACCTAATGATTTTAAAGAAGGTATTTTGTATAAATTAAACAAGACAAATGTTTATTGCACAAAAAAACTTTCTAAAAATTCTTGGGATTGTATAATCTCATACAATATAGAAAACAATATTTCAGTTCATTTGGAGAAAAAAATCACTAAACCAATAGCTGAAATTCTATTAGAAATGGCTAATTATTTAGAAGCTAAAATTATCATTGATGATAAGAAAGAGTTTATTAGCTTAGAACAATTAGAATAAAATTAAAGAACAACACTCTCAATGAAGATATTATGGTTGTCGTAGCTAAAAAAGCTGACAACGGCGAGGTTGAGTTAGTTTACAAAAACATAAATGATATAGTTATACCCCCAAGTGGTGGCTCTATGCTCCCAAAGAAACTATTATTATTTCATCTGAATATGAGTAATTATTCACTATATGTCTTGCCCTAAAATAAGTTTATAGTGATAAGTCTTAAGAACGTTTAGGTTTGTAAAAGAAATTAAAAAATAGGAGAAATATGGGAACTGTTGATATTATAAATAATATAATGGATAAATATTATTTTACAGAAGAAATAAAAGATGATGAAGAGTTGAAAGCTATTCTAAAAAAAGAAATTGATAAATCATCATTTAATAATGCAATATATACATTAATAGAAAAAAAAGACTTAGAAACAGTAGAAAATGTTATCCTAACGGGCTGGTTATTAAATTGTTTTAATCCCTCTAACGAAGAACCTTTAAGGAGATTGCTTTTATTGAATTTTCATAATTCCCACGAAGATATTGTTGATCTATTTCAAACAATGTGGAATAATAGTGCCAAAAATATACCTATCCTATTAAAAGCAATAGATAACATTCCTGCGTATTTAGAGCCAGAAGATTTCAAGTATCCTTATATACGAAAAATCATTTATGCTATAGGAGCTCAACCACAACCTGAGAGTCTTTTAGCTTTAGAAAAATTGGCATCTGACACTAATGATACCGAAATAAAGAAGTTAGCCTTGCACCAGTTAGAAAAGAGAAAAGAATTAGGACGATAGGGATGTTACATTACAAAAAATATCTTTCAATTATAGTTGCTAATTCTTAATTATTTACTATCTTTGCACTTATAAAAAACGATGTTATGATACAATCAATGACAGGCTTTGGAAAAAGCGTTATATCACTTGCTGATAAGCATATAAGTGTTGAAATCAAATCATTAAACAGTAAGAGTATTGATATTAATACCCGCATACCACTGATTTACAGAGAAAAAGAATTAGACTTTAGAAAACTCATAGCAGAGCAATTGCTACGCGGAAAAGTAGACTTTACTATTCTGGTAGAGAATATTGGCAACCAAACCCCCTCAAAGATTAATGAAAACATCGTAAAAGCGTATATAGAGCAAATGCGAAATATAGTTGATGGCGATCGTACAGAACTGCTAAAAATGGCGGTGCGTATGCCTGATGCGCTACAGACCTCTACTGAAAGCATCACCGAAGAAGAGTTTGCTGCTATTTTTGAACATATTGCTATCGCTATTGCCGACCTTCAGAATTTCCGTTTGCAAGAGGGAAAAGTATTAGAGAAAGACTTCCTACTTAGGATACAAAATATCGACCATTACCTACAACAAGTACAAGCCTTAGACAGCGAACGTTTGCTACTAGTGCGAGAGAGACTAGAGAAAGCAGTAGCCGACATACAAAATATAGATGCCAATAGGTTTGAACAAGAACTTATTTTCTACTTAGAAAAATTGGATATTACAGAAGAAAAAATACGTCTTAAGAAACATTTAGACTACTTTATTGAAACTCTTCAATCTGAAGATTCTAACGGACGAAAATTGAGCTTTATAGCCCAAGAAATAGGTAGAGAAATAAATACGTTGGGTTCGAAAGCTAACTTTGCCCCTATGCAGCAGATAGTAGTACAAATGAAAGATGAACTCGAAAAGATTAAAGAACAGGTACTGAATGTATTATAATGAATAAGCTTATTATTTTTTCAGCTCCTTCAGGGAGTGGTAAGACTACTATCGTGAAGCATTTGCTTTCACTGGCTCCGCTTAATTTAGCGTTTTCTATTTCGGCAACCTCGCGTGCCCCTCGCGGTGAGGAGGTACACGGAAAGGAATATTATTTTCTTTCAGCTGAAGAGTTCAAACAGCGCATCGCTGATAACGATTTCTTAGAATGGGAAGAGGTATACCAAAACTACTTCTACGGTACACTAAAATCGGAAGTAGAGCGGCTATGGGCTATGGGCAAAAACGTAGTATTCGACATTGATGTAGCAGGAGGGTTGCGCATCAAAAAGCAATTCCCTGACCAAACCTTAGCTATCTTTGTTGAACCTCCTAGCATAGCTGTATTAGAGGAGCGTTTGCGAGCTCGACAAACAGAGACTGAAGAGAAAATACAGATGCGCTTAGACAAAGCGGCACAAGAAATGGCAACAGCTCATCTCTTTGATGTTATTATCAAAAATGATGACCTACCGCGTGCCCTTCAAGAGGCTGAAAACCTTGTAACTGATTTTATTAACAAATGAGAAAACAAATAGGTTTATTTTTTGGGTCGTTCAACCCTATTCATATTGGGCATCTCATCTTGGCAAACCACTTGGCAGAGCATAGTGCACTGCACGAAGTATGGTTAGTAGTAACACCTCAGAATCCGTTCAAGGAAAAGCAATCGTTATTAGACAATCACTTACGCCTTGAAATGGCTGAGTTGGCCGTAGATGATTATCCTAAACTTCGCACTTGCAATATAGAGTTTCATTTGCCTCAGCCCAATTATACAGTCAATACATTAGCTCACTTAGGCGAGAAATATCCTGATGCTGATTTTGCTCTGATTATGGGTGAAGATAATCTGAAGAGTTTTCACAAGTGGAAGAATTACGAGCATATATTAGCTAACTATCAGCTTTACATCTATCCGCGTATCTCTGAGGGGGTAGTTGCTGAAGTGTTGAGCAATCACCCGCACATTACTCGTATTGCAGCTCCGATTATAGAATTATCAGCCACCTTTATTCGCGATGAAATAAAGGCGAGACACAATGTGCGTCCGCTACTGCCTGAGAAAGTATGGCAGTATATTGACAAAACGGGATTGTATTTGAAATAAGAAATAAAGTAATAAAAAAGAAAATGAAAAAAACAAAAATATTAATGGTTTGCTTGGGCAATATCTGCCGCTCACCATTAGCTGAAGGAGTTATGCGCAGCAAACTTCCTATTGACTCTTTTGAAGTAGATTCAGCAGGAACAGCTAACTATCATATAGGTGATGCTCCTGATCCGCGTAGTATTGCCTCAGGTAAAAAGCACGGAGTAGACATCTCGATGCTTAGAGGAAGACAATTCACCATAACTGACTTTGAGGCTTTTGACTATATTTTCGTAATGGATAGAAGTAATTATCAGCATCTTATCCGTTTAGCGAGAAACGAACACGATTTAAACAAAATCTCGTTTCTTGGTGATGCTCTTGGCAAGGTAGCCAAAGCTGAAATACCAGACCCTTATTACGGTAGTGAAGCTGATTTTGAGAAAGTATATCAACTTATAGATGCTGCTTGCGACAAAGTAGCACACAAACTAACAACTAACAGCTAAATTGGACTTTTCATCAAAACTCTTAGAGAATGCAGTATACGAGATTGGACAATTACCAAGCATAGGCAAACGGACGGCTCTGCGGTTAGCTTTGCATCTGCTCAAACAACCAGAAGAACAAACCCTGCAGCTGGCACAGGCATTGGTAGCCCTACGCACTCATATAGTGTACTGCAAAAATTGTCATAACATTTCAGATGTAGAAATATGCGAAATATGTGCTAACCCCGTGCGCGACACAGGGGTTATCTGTGTAGTAGAAGACTTTCGCGATGTGATGGCTATAGAAAACACAGGACAATTTTTTGGTCAGTATCACGTATTAGGGGGCAAAATATCGCCTATTGATGGTATTGCCCCTTCTAATCTGCACATAGCCTCTTTAGTAGAAAAAGTAAAGCAAGGCAAAGTTAATGAGCTTATTTTAGCTCTAAGCAATACTATGGAGGGTGATACTACTAACTTCTACATTTACAAGCAAGTAGAACCTTATAACGTCACAATTTCTACTATAGCACGCGGCATAGCAGTAGGTGCTGAAATAGAATATACTGATGAGGTAACATTAGGACGCAGTATTGCGCACCGAATACCCTTTGAAAAAGCCATTAAAGCAGTTTAAAAAGAAAACACAAAAAATGATACAAGTAGCTAACACTATTATTTCGGAAGATATTATAGATAACGACTTTGTATGCAACCTAAGTTCCTGCAAGGGTGCTTGCTGCATAGAAGGCGATGCAGGAGCTCCTGTAGAAGAAAGTGAGCTAAGAGTAATGAAGCGTATTTATCCGGAAGTAGAACCTTATCTAACTGATGAAGGTAGGGCTGCTATTGAGGCTCAAGGGGTATATGTGAAAGGAGAAGACGGCGATTGGGAAACACCACTTATCAACGGAGGAGAGTGCGCTTATGTAGTTAGAAATGAAAGCGGGTGGGCACTATGTGCTATTGAGCAAGCCTATAATGACAAGAAAATAGATTGGAAGAAGCCAATTTCTTGTCACCTCTACCCTATCCGGCTACGTGAATACAGTTCGTTTACTGCAGTGAATTATCATCGTTGGTCTCCTATATGCGATGACGCTTGTGCTTTAGGTAAAGAACTACAAGTGCCTATATATAAATTTGTAAAAAATGCTCTTATTAGAAAATTTGGAGAGGAATGGTATGAAGAATTAGAGCTAATTGCTGAGCACTTAAAAGAAAAAAAATAATTTTTTGTATTTATTTTGGGGTTATCAGAAAAAGTTGTATATTTGTAAAATAAAATTGGATACAGAATAACTCAGCACTAAAGAAACAAGAAAAGTTAAATATGAAAATGACAAAGAATGATTTACACGATGCGCTGAAGCATTACTTCGGTTTTGAAGCGTTTAAAGGGCATCAAGAAGAGATTATTACCAGTGTGATTAACAAGGAGAATACCTTTGTTATAATGCCCACAGGTGGTGGTAAATCATTGTGCTACCAACTACCTGCTTTAGTTTTAGAAGGCACTGCCATTGTGATTTCGCCTCTGATTGCTCTGATGAAAAACCAAGTAGATGCGATGCGTGGTATTTCGTCTACTGATAGTATTGCACACGTACTTAATTCATCACTTACCAAAAATGAAATTCGCGAAGTGATGGAAGATATTAGCAATGGCAAAACCAAATTATTATATGTAGCTCCTGAATCTCTCATCAAAGAGGAATATGCTAATTTCTTAAAGACAGTGCCTATATCATTTGTTGCTGTAGATGAAGCGCACTGTATCTCAGAATGGGGACACGACTTCCGCCCCGAATACCGAAATATAAAAACTATTATTGAACGATTGGGCAGTAATATCCCTATAGTAGCCCTCACGGCTACAGCTACCCCTAAGGTGCAAGAAGACATACTGAAAAACTTAGGTATGTTAGAAGCTAATGTATTCAAATCGTCATTCAATCGCCCTAATTTATACTACGAAGTACGCCCTAAGACTAAGAATGTAGATGCTGATATTATTCGATTTGTAAAGCAAAATCCTAAAAAATCTGGCATTATATATTGTCTTAGCAGAAAGAAAGTGGAAGACCTTGCTCAAACGCTACAAGTAAATGGTATTTCCGCAGTACCATACCACGCGGGCTTAGACGCTAAAACACGTGCTAAACACCAAGATATGTTCTTAATGGAGGAGGTAGATGTAGTCGTGGCTACCATTGCTTTTGGTATGGGTATTGACAAACCTGATGTACGCTTCGTTATTCACCACGATATTCCTAAAAGTATTGAGAGTTATTATCAAGAAACAGGACGTGCAGGACGTGATGGTGGCGAAGGACATTGTTTAGCTTTCTACTCATATAAAGATGTTGAGAAGTTAGAGAAATTTATGATAGGTAAGCCTATAGCTGAACAGGAAATAGGGCAAGCCTTACTACAAGATATAGTGGCATACGCTGAGACCTCGAGTTCACGTCGCAAGTTTATATTGCACTACTTCGGAGAAGAGTTTGACGAAGTGAATGGTGAAGGTGCTAATATGGATGACAATGTACGTTTCCCTAAAGAAAAGAAAGAAGCTAAAGATGATGTAGTAAAGCTACTGAATGTTATTATAGCCACTAAACAGAAATTTAAAGCTAAAGAGATAGTAAATACACTTATTGGTAAAGTAAGTGCCCTCATAAAAGCACACCGCATAGATGAACAAGATTTCTTTGGTATAGGAAAAGATAAAGAAGATGCTTACTGGATGGCACTTCTACGCCAAGTAATGGTAAATGGACTTATCCGCAAAGATATTGAAACATATGGAGTGATGTTTATCACAGAAAAAGGTAAAGAATACCTTAAAAATGTAACCTCATTTATGATGACTGAGGACCATACTTTTGAAGAAGAACCAGAAGACCCTAATAATGGTAATACTTCAGTAGCAGACCCTGTGCTATTAGAAATGCTTAAAGATTTGCGTAAGAAAGTAGCTAAACAAAAAGGAGTGCCACCATTTGTAGTGTTCCAAGATCCTTCATTAGAAGATATGGCACTGAAATACCCAATTACTATTCAAGAACTTACCAATGTTCACGGTATTGGAGAGGGTAAAGCAAAGAAATTTGGGGCTGAGTTTGTAAAACTTATTGAACGTTATGTAGAAGAAAATGATATTGTTAGAGCTGAAGACCTTATAGTAAAAACTACAGGCTCTAACTCGTCACTAAAGTTATTTATCATTCAGAATATAGACCGTAAATTGCCATTACCTGATATTGCTAAGGCTAAAGGTTTAGAAATGGATGAGTTCTTAAAGGAAATGGAACAAATAGTATATAGCGGTACTAAGCTAAACATTGATTATTGGGTAAATGAAATCTTTGATGAAGAACAACAGGAAGAACTACATGAATATTTTATGGAAGCAGATAGTGATAAGATTTCAATAGCTTCAAAAGAGTTTGGTGGTGATTATGAAGATGATGAACTAAGAATCTACCGACTTAAATTTATTAGTGAAGTAGCAAATTAAGAATACTTACATAATACAGAAAATAAAAAGAGAATTAAGCAAAATGACTTAATTCTCTTTTTTGTATCTAATAAAACAACAAATGCAAAGGTTTACAAGGTATTGCAAACCATTTAGAAATAGTAGTATCAGTAAGGATACCGCGATAAAGATAAAGCCCATTGCGTAAGCCTTTATCTATCTGTAAGGTATTTTCTATACCTCCCTCCTCCCCTATTTTTAGTAAATAAGGCATTACAATATTGCTCAATGAGAAAGAAGCTGTACGTGCATAACGCGAAGGAAGATTAGGCACCCCGTAGTGCAGTACATTATACTTTACATAAGTAGGATTATCTAAAGTAGTAACTTGAATAGTCTCTATGCAGCCACCTGTACCAATGCTTGTATCTACTATAACAGCTCCTTTTTTCATCAGCTGTACCATATCTTCGCTTACTACTATAGGTGAGCGTGTCTCTCCACGCATTGCCCCTATAAGCACATTACAGCGCATTAAGGCTTTCTTTAACAATTTAGGTTGTAATGCTGATGTATATACTGAAGCTGGCAGATGTCGCTTAATTTCTTTTAACTTGGTAAGCGATTTTGCAAATATTTTCACATTAGCCCCCAACCCTAATGCAGTTTTAGCTGCAGCTTCTGTTACTTCATTAGCCCCTAATAATACTACTTCTATAGGAGGAACTCCCGTAATATTGCCAAATAACAATCTACCTCTTTCAGAAATAAGCTCTGCAGCTATCAATACGGAGGCTATTCCTGTGATTTCGCTAATTGACTCGCGTATGGGGTAGTTATCTTCTTCGTCTTTTATATGTTCAAATGCTAATGCTGTGATTTGCTTCTCAGCGAGTGCTTCAAAATAGGCTTTATCTTGTGTATTTATCTGCAATCCAGAGATTAGGGTAGCTTTGTGGCTGAGGTAATCTATTTCTTCATACGTAGGCGGCTCTACCTTTAATACTATTGGACAAGAAAAAACTTCGCGTGTGTCATATATAATCTCTGCGCCTGTCTCGCTGTAATCTTTATCTGAAAAGTTAGCCTCATCACCCGCACCTGCCTCAATAAGTAGTTGATGCCCATTGGCAACAAGCACTGCTACATCATCAGGAGTTAGACAGATACGCCTCTCCTGAAATACACGTTCTTTGGGTAGCCCTATCTTTAACGATTTTTGCTCTGTGACTACTGCTAAACGTTCTTCTTGCGGTATAAGTTGTGTTAATGACGATTGCATTAGTCTGAAAATTTAGTTTCTAAATCGCTTACATACTTTTTGAACTCTCTATCAGTTTCTATCAGATTTTCAACTGTTTTGCAAGCGTGTAGCACTGTAGCGTGGTCGCGTTGGCCTATCTGACTACCAATGGTTGATAACGAACTTTTAGTGTATTTCTTACTGAAAAACATCGCTAATTGGCGCGCTTGTACCACATTACGCTTACGGGTCTTAGAGTGTAATGACTCAATATCTAAATTGAAATAGTCAGCGATAATTTGCTGTATATGGTCTATCGTCAGGTCGCATTGGCTATTCTTTACCGATTTTTCTATAATACTCTGAGCCAACTCAATAGAGTATTCTTTGCGGTTGAAAGCTGCTTGTGCTATGAGTGAATTGCTCACCCCCTCCAATTCGCGAATGTTAGTACGTATATTTTCTGCTAAATAAGCAATAATATCTTCACTTATTTCAGCCCCATCAGTATAGAATTTATTTTGTAATATCTTATAACGGGTATTATAATCAGGAGTGGTGAGTTCGGCTGAAAGTCCCCATTTGAAACGCGAAAGAAGTCGCTGTTCTATGTCGAACAAATCAACAGGGGCTTTATCTGAGGTCAGAATGACCTGCTTGCCAGTTTGGTGTAAATGGTTGAAAATATGGAAGAAAGCATCTTGTGTCTTCACTTTTCCTGAAAGAAATTGTATGTCATCTACAATCAGCACATCGATAAGCTGATAGAAGTGAATAAAGTCGTTGAGGTTATTTTTGTCTTTATCTTTGGCTGTAGAAGCACTAATGAACTGCTGGGTAAACTTTTCGGCAGACACATATAGTACTTTCTTTTTAGGGTATTTCTCTTTAATATCTACCCCAATAGCGTGCGCCAAGTGCGTCTTGCCTAATCCCACTCCCCCGAAAATAAACAAAGGGTTGAAAGCGGTTCCCCCCGGTTTATTAGCTACAGCTATACCCGCAGAACGCGCTAATCTGTTTGATTCTCCTTCTACAAAATTATCAAAGTTTTGGTGCAAATTTAGTTGTGGATCGACTGTTATCTCGCGAATACCTGGGATTACAAAAGGGTTCTTAAGCTCAGGGTCTTTTGCCTCAGTAGCTAACGTCAAAGACTGTTTAGCTAACTCTGGTCGGTTAGTACTTGGCAGCTGCTTTTTATCAACAGGAGAGTCGATAATATATATTAGCCGAGCCCCTTCACCTAAAGTGTAGGTCATAGCCGACTTGAGCAATCCTATGTAATTATCTTCTAACCACTCGTAAACGAATTGGCTTGGCACTTTGATTTTAAGCGTTTTTCCTTCTAAAGTCACAGGTACTATAGGAGCGAACCACGTGAGAAATGGTTGCTCGTCAATATTGTCCTTTATAAATTCGAGGCACTTAGCCCAGACTTTTTTAGTTGCTTCTTCCATAATTCTGAACTATTTTTAGGCAGCTGCTTTGACCTAAAACTTTGATTATTAGATTTTTTTACTAATTTTGCACGAAATAAATATGTTGTTATTTCAGTGAGCAAAATTGTGAATAATTTTTGAATAAAAAAAATATTTAACACTTGTTTTTGCTATTTCTTTTTCGTATGGGAGAAATTTTTAATCAATATAAAATAGCATATCAGTCTAATTATGAAAGAATTACATTTTGATTACACTTTGCGTACTCGCTACGCAGAAACTGACCAAATGGGGGTAGTATATTACGGCAATTATCCTCAATACCTCGAACTAGGAAGAGTAGAGTGGCTACGGGCTATCGGTCTTACCTATAAAGAGATGGAAGCCGAAGGTATAATGATGCCTGTGGTTTCGCTTCAAATTCAGTATAAAAAGCCGGCACTATATGACGAACTCATCACTATACGTACCAAACTCAAAGATTTGCCTTCTACTAAAATAGAGTTTGATTACGAAATTCTGAATGAAAAAGGAGAATTACTCTCTACTGCTAATACCATTTTAGTATTTGTAGATGCTAAAACTTTTCGCCCTGTACGTTGCCCTGAAAAAGTATTAAACTTGATTAGAGGCGCTCGTGAGGGAGCATAGCATATTTTTCTACTTTAACTGCAATTATAAGTCGTTTATTCTTCGCTGATTGTTCGCTTAGCCTTCGCTCTTCCTGTATCGTTCCTATATCGTTTGTATAGGGTAGGTATAAGAAGGATATTTTTCTTTTAAATTATCATTTCGGCGTAAGAAATACATATAGGATACCCTTTAGAGGCAAAATAGGCTGGTACATCTTCTGTTTCGGAGATTGCTAACACAAAATCACCGCCCCAAGCTCCTAAACTCTTAATTGTACCTTTAAAATCAGTAAAAAGTCGCTCTTTCACTGTAGGAATACCTAAATATTGACTGATAGTGGCTTCGTGCTGGTTCAAAAGAGTACAAAAATCGCTAATAGTATGCGCTAAAATAAGTTGTTCGGTGATTTTAGTGATGCTTTCAGCTAATTTAGGCTTGCTTTTTGTAACGGTACGATAGCGTTTGATACCCTCTTTGCTATTTTGCTTTTGGTTGAGATATACAAAATAAATGCGGTTAGTGTGTGGAAAAAGAAGTTGCAAAGGGTAACTATAAGGTCTGCCCTCTTGCAATCGGTATAACAAAGGTGTAGATGCCTTGGCACAAGCGATGTCGTAGCCACTCCCACCGAAACTCTTAAAAAGCAATTCGTACGGATTGACTTCTGCCCATTGGGCGATGTTATTGATGAGTGTAGAGGAAGAACCTAAGCCCCAAAAGCGCGAAAACTCTAACTGAGTGGTTACGCTACTACAGCGATATTTCTGTTCAAAATTAGGGTTAAGAGCAGCCGCTGTAGAGAGTATTTTCTGAAGTGTATCCCACACTTTTTGGTCGGCTTCGGTGCGTATAGCAGTGCTATCGAACCACAATTGCTGGTCAGCATCAAAGGCTTTCCACACTAAGTCATTATCTGAAATAGAGGCCTGTAGCGACTGCCCTTTGGCCGTAGGTAACGCTAAGCTAAGAGCGCCATCGAGCACTGCATATTCGCCCGTGATGAGCAGTTTGCCGTGACTATGATAAAAATAAGTTTGTGTTTGTTCCATATTTTTTTATTATCTTTGCCTTTTGAAAAAACAAAAGTAATAATTATTTATCGTTCAGCATACTATTCTATGAAAGAAAAATTGATAAAAGTAGGCATTTCCGTTGGAGATATCAACGGTATTGGGTTAGAAATTATACTGAAAACCTTTGAAGATCACCAGATTTTGGAGCTTTGTACCCCTATTATCTTTGCTTCTAACAAATTAGTTTCTTTTCAGAGGAAACATTTTAATATAACCACCAATTTTCAGGGAATTGACAGCATTGGGGCTGCCCTTGAAGGCAAATTGAACGTGTTAAACTGCTGGAAAGAGACGCCAACCGTAACTTTTGGGCAAGAAACTGAAGAGGGTGGCAAATATGCTTTTTTATCGCTGCAAGCCGCTACTGAAGCCCTTAAAAACAACGAAATTGATGTACTAGTAACTGCACCTATCAACAAAAATAACATACAGTCAGACGATTTTCACTTCCCTGGTCATACCGATTATTTGGCAGAACAACTAAAAGGCACCAGCTTGATGTTTATGGTAAGTGAAGACCTAAAAATAGGGTTACTGACCGACCACGTGCCGCTGAAAAATGTATCAGCCTTAATCACTGAAAAACTGATAATGGAGAAAGCACGCCTAATGAATGAGTCGCTTATCAAAGACTTCCGTTTGCAACGCCCTAAAATAGCTGTATTAGGCATCAATCCGCACTGTGGCGATATAGGCACTGAAGACGATGACATCATACGTCCGGCACTTAAAAAACTTTACTTTGATGAGAATATTTTGGTGTTTGGACCTTTTGCTGCCGATAGTTTCTTTGGGTCGCAAACCTATCGCAACTATGATGCAGTGCTCGCTCCTTATCACGACCAAGGGCTCATCGCTTTCAAAACGATTGCTTTCGGCAATGGGGTGAACTATACCGCAGGGCTTAGCAAGGTGCGCACCTCGCCTGACCACGGTACAGCGTACGAAATAGCCGGCAAAGACATTGCTGACCCACAGTCGTTCAGACAGGCTATTTACACCGCTTTAGATGTATTCAGAAATCGTGAAGAATACGCTGAACTGACTAAGAACCCACTGAAAATCCGTACTTTAGAATTAGAAAAAGATAAATAACACCACTATGGACATTAAAAAATTAGCAGCAATAGACATTGGCTCTAACGGGGTGCGACTGCTCATCTCTAACGTGTTAGAAGAAGCCGGTGAGAACCCTAAATTTACAAAAGCCAGCTTAGTGCGCGTGCCTATACGTTTAGGGGCAGACGTGTTTATTGACGGACTTATTTCGCCTGAAAATACTGACCGTCTTGCCGATGCTATGGAGGCATTTAAACTGCTGATGAAGGTAAATCAGGTAAAAGCATACCGCGCTTGTGCTACTTCGGCTATGCGAGAAGCTATCAATGGACAAGAGGTAGCTGATGAGGTTTTGAAGCGCACAGGAGTGCAAATAGACATCATTGATGGGTCTGAAGAAGCTGAAATCATAGCTTCAACTGACATTTCGAGCTTCATAAAGAGCGATAAAAACTATTTATACATAGATGTAGGGGGTGGTAGTACCGAATTTACTGTCTTTTCTAACGGGAAAATAAAGAAATCGCGCTCTTTCCCTATAGGAACAGTACGTTTGTTAGACAATAAAGTGAGCGATAAGACCTGGAAAGAGGTACAAGAGTGGATTGAGAAGCACACAGCCGACTGTCAGCCTATAGAAGCGATAGGTTCGGGGGGTAACATCAACAAAATACACAAAAACTCTAACAGCCGTGAGGGCGACCCGCTGACCTACGAGTACCTAACTGATTATTACACCTATGTATCGGGCTATACTTATGACGAGCGCATTAGGTTATTGGGCTTCAACCCTGACCGTGCCGATGTTATACTATACGCCTTAACTGTGTTTATCAACGCGATGAAATGGAGCAAAGCCCCTATTGTACACGTGCCGCGTATTGGGCTGGCTGATGGAATCGTTAGAACTATTTACAACAAAGAAAACCAATGAAAACAGAAGATATTATAAACATTGCCCAACAAACTATTACAGAAGAAGCGGCGGCTGTAGCGAAACTAACGGACTATATAGACGATGATTTTACCCAAGCAGTTGATTATATACTCCACTCTAAAGGGCGTGTGGTCATCACTGGTATAGGCAAAAGCGCTATTATAGCTAATAAAATAGTGGCTACGATGAACTCTACCGGTACTCCGGCTATCTTTATGCACGCTGCTGATGCTATACACGGCGATTTGGGTATCATTCAGCAGGAAGATGTGGTGATTTGCATCTCGAAAAGCGGTAATACCCCCGAAATAAAGGTATTAGTACCCTTGCTAAAGCGCGGTGATAACAAATTAATAGCTATAACCTCTAATAAAGGGTCGGTTTTGGCACAACAGGCTGATTGGGTACTCTATGCCCACGTAGAAAAAGAAGCCTGCCCCAACAACTTAGCCCCAACAACCAGCACTACCGCTCAGTTAGTGTTAGGTGATGCGTTAGCCGTTTGTTTATTAGAGATGAAGCATTTTGGAAGTAGTGATTTTGCTAAATATCACCCAGGAGGTGCGTTAGGCAAACGCTTATACTTAAAGGTTTCGGATATAGTAGTGCACAACCAGAAGCCTGAAGTAAGTCCGGATACAGACATTAAAAAAGTAATCGTAGAAATCTCAGCTAAAATGCTGGGAGTAGCTGCCGTGATAGACCAAGGCAATATAGTAGGTGTGGTAACTGATGGCGATATACGCCGAATGCTCAGCAAAACTGACACTATAAAAGGGCTAACTGCTAAAGATATAATGAGCGTACGCCCTAAAACTATCGATTTTGACAGTTTGGCTATTGATGCCTTAAACCTGATGGAGAAAAATAAAATCACCCAACTATTGGTGACCCAAGATGGTAAATACGCAGGTATCATACACCTGCATAACCTTATACAAGAAGGACTGTTATAATATGATTATCAATACTTTATAAACTACAATTACTATTAATGTTATTAGGTAGCTTATTTTATTTGATAAAAAAAGTATGATTTATTTTCATAAGTCGTTTTTTTGTAATAATTTTGAGCCGTAAAAATACTAATATTTTTTGATTATGAAATTTTACTTTTGGTTTTTAGCCCTTTCAATGGCGCTTATTTCTTGTAAAAAGAACTCACAACAACTCACTCCAGAACAGCAACAAGCCAAACTACAAGAGCAATTAGATTCTATTGCTAATATAAAATTTACTGAAATTGTAAAAGAAGATGTAGATACTTATCCTATTTTTAAAGGGGTTTGTGACTCCGCTACTACTAAAGCAGGGCAGAAAGAGTGTTTTGAGAAGACCTTTGCGGCTTTATTTCAAGAACGCCTAAAAAAAGACCCTTATAAGGTAACAGAACCTGTAACAGAACGTATTCTCCTAAATATAAGAGTAGATAATACCGGTAAAATAGTGCTGCTTGATATGCAGGCTGACGATCGTACTAGAGAGTTATTAAGCACTGAAAATGAGAGCTTTGAAGATTCATTGCGTGCTAACCTTTCGGTACTTTCAGACAATGATGCTATCAAACCCGCTACTAAAAACGGACAAAACGTAAGCACTCAGTTTAAACTTCCTATTGAAATAAACGTAAAATAACTCTTGGAACGTATTATTTTAGGTATAGACCCAGGTACTACTATTATGGGTTTTGGTATTATAAGGGTAGAAAACCAACAAATGAAGCTCATACAGCTTAATGAGTTGCAGTTGAGCAAATACAACAATCACTACATAAAGCTAGGAGTTATCTTCAATCGTACTCTTGAGCTTATTGACACTTATCACCCTGATGAACTGGCAATTGAAGCCCCTTTTTTTGGCAAAAATGTGCAATCTATGCTGAAATTAGGGCGTGCTCAAGGAGTTGCTATGGCCGCAGGGCTCTCGCGTGAAATTCCTATCACAGAATATGAACCTAAGAAGGTAAAAATGGCAATTACTGGCAATGGGGCTGCTTCTAAAGAACAAGTTGCCAAAATGCTGCAACAGCTATTAGGACTAAAAGAACTACCTAAACACTTTGACGCTACCGATGGCTTAGCCGTAGCAGTATGTCATTATTTCAATACAGGGAGGATAGAAAAACAGCAAAGCTATAGCGGTTGGGAGGCATTTGTAAAACAAAACCAAGACCGCGTTAGTTAAATGTATAGTCTATACCTTCATATACCTTTCTGCCGCCAAGCGTGTCACTACTGCGATTTTCATTTTTCTACTACCTTAAAACGAAAAAGTGAAATGGTAGCTGCTCTTTGTAAAGAGTTGCTAATGCGAAAAGAAGAAGCTGTTGGCTCTGAACTACAAACAATTTACTTGGGTGGAGGTACCCCTAGTATACTAACATATGATGAGCTAAAGCAACTCTTCGATACTATCTATAGCCATTATAAGGTAAGTCCGACAGCTGAAATTACTATAGAGTGTAATCCTGATGATTTTTTTAGGCTACATACTCCTGAACAGTTATTGCAACAGTTGACTTCATTGGGAATCAATCGACTCAGTTTAGGAGTACAATCGTTTTTTGAAGAAGATTTACGTTTGATGAACCGTGTGCATACTACCACACAAGTTACTACTTTATTGCCTATTGCTTCTCAGTATTTTGATAATATTACCATTGATTTAATTTATGGTATCCCAATGATGAGTAATGAGCGTTGGGAAGAGAATATTTATAAGGCACTTTCTTTTGGAATTCCTCATATTTCGGCATACGCTCTGACAGTAGAAGAAAAAACAGCTTTACATAGATTTATAGCCATAGGAAAAATTCCTCCTATTGACGACACTCAAGCTTATACTCATTTTCACACTCTAATAAATATTTTAGAAAAAGAAGGTTTTATACAATATGAGTTCTCCAACTTTGGCAAAGAAGGGTATTTTAGTCAGAATAATACAGCTTATTGGTTTGGCAAACCTTATATGGGTATAGGCCCCTCAGCTCATAGCTTCAGTGGCAACAAACGCAGTTGGAATATGGCTCATAATATTAAATATATACAGCAAATTCAGCAAGGAATATTACCCCAAGAAGTAGAAATACTCACTCCTGATAATAGGTATAATGAGCTTATCATAACACGTATTCGTACTATGGTAGGTATTGATTTAGAAGAAGTAAATAATGTTTTTGGAAAGGAATATCAGCAGTATCTACTAACTCAAGCGAAGAAATATATTAGTAAAGGACTGCTATATATAAAAGAAAACCATCTGAAAGTAACTAAAGAAGGTAAGTTTCTTTCAGATGGTATAGCTTCTGATTTATTTAGGGTGGATAACCTCATCTAAGGTTTTAAAAGTAGGTTTCTGATTGCCATCTATGTGGTACTCTAGTAACAAATCGCCCCAGAGCTCCCCATCACTAAACTCGCATATTACCCATTTTTCATTTAGTATTCTTATTTTATTAATCAAGAATCTGCCGTTGCTCTCTGATTTTATATAAGGATTCTTCTCCTTAATATTTGTTTCCATTAAAGCGTTTATTACTATCTGTGATGGATTGACAATCTTCAAGTCCTCAAAATACTGCTGCGATAGTTCATTTGTCTCAAGACTAAAATTAAGAGCCTCATCGCGTTCATCTGTTAGTTTTCTGATAGAATCTGTTAGTTTACTTATTATCTGGGCTGTTTCATTTAGTTGCGTTGCACTCATCTGAGGTTGAGAGTTATTATTGCAGCCTACTAAAAAGCTCATTGTTCCTAATAAGGTAATAAATTGTTTATTCATTATGAAAAGGTTTTTGTTCTTTTAAATTAAGTACTTTTATATGAGGATGAGTACGCAGATACTGATCTAATAGATGTCTGTTAATTAGCGTATTAGGCAGCGGTGTAATAATATTCTCTAAAAAAACTAACTGAGTGAGTTGATAGTTAAAATGGAAAAAACCATAGCCTTTGATTTGCCCATCTACAAGCAGAATAACGCTCTTCTCTCCTACTCTCCTACCCTTATCAACTATAGCTACATTTTGATGCCAAAAACCATATTTAGTTAATATTTTACTAGCACGTGTATTGTAAATCTCTACAGGTTCTCCATTGAAATCTAATTCATTCAGCTCAAATTCTGATGTTATTTTTTTAAGAAAACTCTTTGCTTGTGATTGTGTTTCAAAGGTTGTTATAATTTCTTTCTGAGTGGCCAATAACTCAATTGAAAAGCACAGATACCCTTGCGGATTATAATGAGAACTAAGTATATACACTATCTCAGAAGAATTATGTATATTTCTACTATTGCATTTAGGCTTATTGAGCTGAATAACCTCTATTTCTTTCAAAGTAGCTATAAGCTCGTTACCTGTCTCTTCATATGTTACTTTATAAGTATGTCGTTGCAAATACCTATCTCTTTTTGAGAGACTAGTAAACAGCTGGTTTACTCTCCTTTTGATATTTTTATGCTTACCTATGTAAATAATCTTTCCTTCTTCATTATGCATATAAAATACGCCTAACTTTTCTGGCAGTTCATCAAGTATTCTCAGATGACGTGAGTTCATCTCTATGCGCACATCATTTTTTACTGAAGCAGTGATAATGGTCTTTTTAGTATCTTTTTCGAGTAAATATTTAAATAGATTGAGCGTTGCTAAGGCATCTCCTGAAGCACGATGCCGCTCACTCATTGGTATACCTAATGACCGTACTAATTTTCCTAAACTATACGATTCTTTTTCAGGAAGAAGTTGTTGCGAGAGTTCTACTGTACAAAGAGTTGTCCTTATATAGTCATACCCTAATCGGCGAAATTCTGTTTGCAATATACGATAATCAAAGGCTGCATTATGCCCTACGATAATAGTATCTTGTGTGATTTCTACAATGCGCTTAGCTACCTCATAAAACTTCGGAGCATTTCTAAGCATCTTATTATTAATACCTGTCAATTTTGTCACAAAGTCTTGTATGGGGCGCTCTGGATTGATAAGCGAGATAAATTGGTCAGTAACTTCGTGTCCATCAAATCGATAGATAGCTATTTCAGTGATACCTTCCTCATCATACTTTCCTCCAGTAGTTTCTATGTCTAATATTGCATACAAATAATATAGTCTTTTACAAAAAAAGCAAAGAGAAGGCAGTCCTTACTCTTTGCTTTTATAAGATAATTTAACTAATTAGCGAACTTCTTTTATACGAGCTTTCTTACCTGTAAGTCCTCTAAAGTAGTAAATACGAGCACGTCTTACTTTACCTTTCTTGTTCACTTCAATTTTTTGAAGGGCAGGCATATTCACAGGGAATATACGCTCTACACCTACTGTTCCTGACATTTTGCGGATAGTAAATGTAGCTGTTACTCCGTGTCCTTTGCGTTGAATTACTACGCCTTTAAAAAACTGAGTACGTTTTTTGTCTCCTTCCTTGATTTCATAGTATACAGTGATAGTATCACCTGCTGAAAAATCAGGAAAATCTTTTTTCTCAATAAAGTTGTCTTGTACGTACTTTAATAGTGGTTCCATAAAAAATTAGATAAATTATTGTTAACATTGGGCAACATTCACGACTCTCGCCAGAGGTTACTCCAAATCGGGGACAAAGGTACTACTTTTTTTTGAATTGACAAATAGTACATCCATTTTTATTTTATTTTCAGCTCT
>ERZ773233.750-NODE-750-length-20479-cov-2.670633_pt1 | contig 20479 bp, 17 predicted proteins | sample MGYA00580991_ERZ773233 | MGnify/ENA primary metagenome ERZ773233 (study PRJEB29015, sample SAMEA2738178) | human oral metagenome | biome: human oral; feature: human-associated habitat; material: saliva | place: China | collected 2161 ...
CCATTAGTTGAGCTATCATGGCTTGTCACTTTCTCTTTGTCTGCCAATTCTGGAAGAATTCGATTCGCTAATTGTTTACCTAATTCCACGCCCCATTGGTCGAAACTAAAGATATTAAAAATCACACCTTGTGCAAAAATTTTGTGTTCATACATCGCAATTAATGCGCCAAGAACAAATGGTGTAATTTTTTGCACTAAAATAGAGTTGGTCGGTTTGTTACCGGTAAAGACTTTAAATGGCACAATGTCTTTTACCTCATCCAACGATTTACCGGCTTTCACAAACTCTGCTTCGACTTCTTCTTTGGTTTTACCGAAAGCAAGTGCTTCAGTTTGTGCAAAGAAGTTTGATAACAATTTGCTGTGATGATCACCTAATGGATTATGGCTTTGTGCTGGCGCGATAAAGTCACAAGGAATTAACATCGTACCTTGGTGAATCAATTGGTAGAACGCATGTTGACCGTTTGTACCTGGTTCCCCCCAAATAATTGGGCCGGTTTGATAATCACGGATAACATTGCCATTACGATCGACATATTTACCGTTTGATTCCATATTGCCTTGTTGGAAATAGGCGGCAAAACGGTGTAAATATTGGTCATAAGGTAAAATTGCCTCAGTTTGTGCACCGAGGAAATTGGTATTCCATAAGCCTACCAATGCTAATGTTGCAGGAATATTTTTTTCTAATGGCGCAGTACGGAAATGTTTATCCATTTCATGTGCACCACTTAATAACCCTTCAAAATTGTCAAAACCGATTGAAAGTGCGATTGAAAGACCGATTGCAGACCATAAAGAATAACGGCCACCAACCCAATCCCAGAACTCAAACATATTGTTTGTATCAATACCAAATTCTGCTACCGCTTTACCATTGGTCGAAAGTGCAGCAAAGTGTTTTGCCACCGCGCTGTTATCTTTTGCTGCCGCCAATAACCAATCACGCGCAGAATTCGCATTGGTCATGGTTTCTTGGGTTGTAAAAGTTTTAGATGCCACTAAGAAAAGTGTGGTTTCAGGATTTACTTTTTTCAACGTTTCAGCGATATGTGTGCCATCCACGTTTGAAACAAAGTGCATATTCAAGTGATTTTTATAAGGACGAAGTGCTTCAGTCACCATGTAAGGACCTAAGTCTGAACCACCGATACCGATATTCACCACATCAGTAATTGCTTTTCCGGTATAACCTTTCCACTCACCTGAAATCACACGATCACAGAACGCGCTCATTTTGGCTAATACGGCATTCACTTCTGGCATCACATCTTTGCCATCTACATATACTGGTGTATTTGAACGGTTACGAAGTGCGGTATGTAATACGGCACGATTTTCTGTGCGATTAATCTTTTCGCCCGTAAACATGGCATTAATCGCTTCATCTAATGCGGATTCTTTGGCTAATTGATGAAGTAATTTAAGGGTTTCTTGATTAATTTTATTTTTTGAAAAATCTACTAAGATTTGATTTTCAAAAGTTAAAGAATAATCATTAAAACGATTTTGTTCTTGTTTGAACAAATCAGCAATCGTAGTATTAGCCAGTTGAGATTGGTGAGCTTCAAGTGCTTTCCAAGCTTGTGTATTGGTTGGGTTAATGTTTTTCATGAATATTTCCTTTTAAAAATTGAATTCTTTACATTTTTGCTTTCTTGCAAAAACAATTAATCGACATATTCTGTTATAACACGAGGGGTCAATTTTGTAATCAATTCATAGCTTAAAATACCACTGTATTTAGCTACTGTTTCAATTGGTAATTCCTTACCCCATAAAATCACTTCATCACCGACTTTATCTTGGCTATCTGCGCCTAAATCTACCGTCAGCATATCCATTGAGACACGACCAACAATAGGAACAATACGACCATTTAGATAAACTGGCGTACCTTCTGGCACATCTCGCGGATATCCATCACCATAACCAATGGCAACCACGCCAATTTTAGTATCTTTCGGACTCGTCCAAATACCGCCATAGCCAACAGGCTCCCCTTTTTTATGCTCACGTACAGAAAGCAAAGATGAGGTTAAATTCATCACAGGAGTTAAACCAAATTCAGCACCTACAGTATCTGTTGGTGAAATGCCGTACATAATAATCCCTGGGCGAATACAATCTAAATGGGCTTCTGGCCAGAATAGAATCCCACCTGATGCGGCAATAGTTCGCTCCTCCTCTTTATTTTTTGTGGCTTGAAGAAAACGATCTAACTGAACTTGAGTGTAATCTGAATCTAACTCATCAGCACGGCTAAAATGACTCACAAAACCTAAGTGCGGTTGAATTTGAGGGAGTTTTTTCAGCTCTTGATAAAAATAATCCACTTCATCAAGTGACACACCCAAACGGTGCATACCGGTATCAATCTTCAACCAAACTTTAATTGGACTTGGTACTACGGCTCGTTTTAATGCTTCAAGCTGTTCACGGTTATGTACCACCGTCTCAATATTATTTACTGCAATAATAGGCAGATCTTTTTCATCAAAAAAGCCTTCTAGCAATAAGATCGGTTTAATAATACCGTTAGAGCGTAAAGATAACGCCTCTTCTAAACGTGCCACAGCAAAGCAGTCCACCATGCTTTCTAAAGCGGATGAGACAAATACCACACCGTGACCATATGCGTTTGCTTTTACCACGGCAATAATTTTACTGTGGGGCGCTTTTTCTTTAATAACTTGTAAATTATGTTTTAAGGCAAGCGAACTGATTTTCGCTGTTGCCGGTTTTACGTTCATTTTTCTAATCCGTTATCTCTTGCCTAATAATCATCTCTGTATTCACGCTGTTCGGCAAGGTTATCAAAGCGTGAGAATTGACCGTTAAATGCTAAACGTACACGACCAATCGGACCGTTACGTTGTTTACCAATAATGATTTCAGCAACACCTTTATCTTCAGAATTATCGTTATACACTTCGTCACGATAAATAAACATGATCAAGTCAGCATCCTGCTCAATAGAGCCTGATTCACGCAAGTCCGAGTTTACTGGGCGTTTATCTGCACGTTGTTCCAACGTACGGTTAAGCTGGGAAAGTGCAATGACTGGGACTTCTAATTCTTTCGCTAATGCTTTTAACGAACGGGAAATCTCTGCGATTTCTAAGGTACGGTTATCTGAAAATGCTGGCGCACGCATTAATTGAAGGTAGTCCACCATAATCATGCTCAAGCCACCATTTTCGCGATACACACGACGCGCGCGCGAACGCAATTCTGTTGGGGTTAAGCCAGATGAATCATCAATATAAAGATTGTTTTTTTGCTTAAACATCCCAAACACGCTAGCAATTTTGCTCCACTCCGTTTCATCCAAGTTTTGGCCTGTACGAATTTTGGTTTGATCCACGCGAGCAAGAGAGGCAATCATACGCATCATGATTTGTTCCGCAGGCATCTCTAAACTGAATACCAACACAGGCTTATCACTTGCCATGGCGGCATTTTCACAAAGGTTCATCGCAAACGTGGTTTTACCCATAGAAGGACGTGCCGCAACAATGATGAGATCCGAAGGTTGTAACCCTGCTGTTTTCTTATCTAAGTCAACAAAGCCTGTTGTGACCCCTGTCACACCGCTATGATTTTCAAGCTTACTTAAGGTATCAATTCGAGCAATAGTACTTTCCAACACGCTGATCACATTTTGTGGTCCTTCAGTTGAAGAACTGCGTTTTTCAGCAATAGCAAACACTTCTCTCTCGGCTTCATCTAACACCATTTTGATGTCTTTGCCTTTCGGAGAATAGCTATTTTCTGCGATACGATTTCCCACTGCAATAAGCTCACGCAAAATCGCTTTTTCACGCACGATTTCAGCATAAGCCAAAATATTAATGGCATTTGGGGTGTTATTAGAAAGATCAGCGAGATAAGCAAAACCGCCTACGGAATCGCTAATACCTTTCGCTTTAAGGGCTTGATCAAGGGTGATTAAATCAATTGGCGTTTGGTTACGCATTAATTCTTCCATGGTTTGGAAGATTGCTTTATGCGCAAAAGTATAAAAATCCTCAGCGATCACTCTTTCTGCAATACCATCCCAATGTTGATTACTCAACATAATTCCACCCAGTACGGCTTGCTCGGCTTCAGTGGAATGAGGCGGGATGCTAACTTGTTCAGTTTTCTGATCAGAAGATTGGATTTGTCGTTGTGATGCCATAAGGATTTCAATTTAAACTAAAAAACTGTGCTTATGATACCGCAAATACGAGGTGGTTTTAAGAAAAAAGTGCGGTCAATATTTTCAATATTTTAGACATAAAAAAACGGTGGAAAAATCCACCGCTCTTTTTATAAGAAATATTGATTACTCAACGATTAAGGTACGGCAAACATTAGTTGTGCCTGCTGATTCATCACCTTGAGTTAATAATACAATATCACCAGAAACCAAATAACCTTTTTCTTTTAATAGGTTAACCGCTGCTTTCGCACCTGCAGAAGTACGAGATTCACCATCAAAATGAACTGGTGTCACACCACGGTATAATGCACAACGGTTTAATGTTTCTTGAACACGAGAAAGTGCAAAGATTGGTAAACCTGAACTGATACGTGACATTAATAATGGTGTACGACCAGAGTGGCTTAATGTAATAATTGCTGCAATACCGCTTAAGTGGTTTGCTGCGTACATTGCAGACATCGCTACAGATTCTTCAATATCTCTGAATTCACGATCTAAACGGTGTTTAGAAATATTGATGCTTGGCATTTTTTCTGCACCTAAACATACGCGAGCCATTGTCGCCACAGTTTCAGCTGGATATTGACCTGCTGCAGTTTCAGCAGAAAGCATTACCGCGTCAGTACCATCTAATACCGCATTTGCCACGTCCATCACTTCTGCACGAGTTGGCATTGGGTTGCTGATCATTGACTCCATCATTTGAGTTGCAGTAATAACCGCACGGTTTAATTGACGTGAACGACGAATTAATTTTTTCTGTACGCCAACTAATTCTGGGTCACCGATTTCAACACCTAAGTCACCACGAGCCACCATGATTACATCAGAAGCAAGGATGATATCATCCATTGCTGCTTCATCAACAACGGTTTCAGCACGTTCAACTTTAGCAACGATTTTCGCTTCTAAACCTGCTTGTTTTGCTAATTCACGTGCATAGTTTAAATCCGCACTTGAACGAGGGAAAGATACCGCTAAGTAATCTACACCGATACGTGCAGCTGTGATGATATCTGCTTTATCTTTTTCGGTTAATGCGTCTGCAGATAAACCACCGCCTAATTTATTGATCCCTTTATTGTTTGATAATGGACCACCAACTGTCACTTCAGTAAATACTTTTGCACCGTCAGTAGAAAGGACTTTTAATTGAACACGGCCATCATCTAATAAAAGAATATCACCAGGAACAACGTCTTGTGGAAGAGTTTTATAGTCTAAACCAACTGCTTCTTGATTACCCTCACCTTTTGGTAATTCCGCATCAAGAATAAATTTATCGCCAACATTTAAGAAAATTTTGCCATCTTTAAAAGTAGAAACACGAATTTTAGGACCTTGTAAGTCACCTAAAATTGCCACGGTTTTACCTAATTTCTTCGCGATCGCACGAACACGCTCAGCACGCTCAATATGATCATCTGGTGTACCGTGAGAAAAGTTCATACGCACAACATTAGCGCCTGCTGCGATAATTTTTTCAAGATTGTTATCGCGGTCTGTTGCAGGACCCATTGTACATACAATCTTCGTTCTTCTTAATTTTTTAGACATTATCTAAACTCCACAAATAGTTACAATTTAAAAAAGCTTTTTTAATTTCGGCTCATCCGAGATAAAAACCGTCGCGCATTATACGCTTAAACCACCGCAAAATCAAAACAAGCACTGAGAGTTTTTGCAACAAATTTTGGTTATTTTTTTAGCAGCTAAATTTAACTTAAAACAAATCCCCTTGTTTTCATCATTAAAACTGTTTATCATCTGCCACATCTTTTACGCGACTATAGCTCAGTTGGTTAGAGCACCACCTTGACATGGTGGGGGTCACTGGTTCGAGTCCAGCTAGTCGCACCATATTACAATCCCAAGCTTTTTAGCTTGGGATTTTTTCTTTGTATACCAGCCTTGCGCAAGTACCTAGAACTTGCACAATGCTTGCTACACACCCCAATCCCCCCTATAATTCCCCCAATTTTTCTAATTTCATTTTCACAATGTCAAATAAAACCATTGCTAAAAATACGCTATTTCTTTATATCCGAATGCTCTTCAATATGGGAGCCATGCTGTATATCTCTCGTGTGGTATTACAGGTTTTGGGTGTAGAAGATTTTGGTATCTATAACATTGTGATGGGTGTCGTGGTCTTATTTTCCTTTTTTAATGGCACAATGACCGCCACCACTCAGCGTTTTATTAACGTAGAAAAAGCCTCGAATGACATTCAACGTGTCAATAAAGTCTTTAATATTAGTATCTTAAATCACCTACTCATTATTTTTATCGTATTAGTGTTAGCTGAAACCGTCGGTTTATGGTTTTTAAATCATAAATTGGTAATCCCCGCTGAACGCTTGCAAGCGGCAAATATCGTTTACCAATTAGCATTAATTATTGCCCTCGTTGAAATCATCAAAGTGCCATTCAATGCCATGATTGTTGCACACGAGAAAATGGGATTCTATGCTTGGTTGGGATTAGGTGAAACCATCTTAAAACTGACCTCTGTCTTTCTCTTAAGCCACATCACACATTACGATAAGTTAATTACTTATGGTGGCTTATTGCTTTCAGTCAGCTTAATCGTGCTCTCCCTTTATGTGTTATTCACTAAATATTATTTCAAAGAGGCTACACGTTTCCGCTTATATAAAGATTTAAGCAAAACCAAAGAAATGGTAAGTTTTTCCGGTTGGATGCTTATGGGGCAAGTCGCTTATGTGGGTTCAACACAAGGCTTGAATATGGTATCTAACTTATTCTTTGGCGTAGCAGTCAATGCAGCTGTCGCTATTGCGACTCAGGTAGAAGGTGCCGTTTATAGCTTTGTGAATAATTTCCAAATGGCAGCTAATCCGCAGTTGGTTCAGTCTTATGCGGCAAAAGATTACGATCGCAATCGCCAATTAATTCTTGGTATTTCAAAATATTCACTTTATTTAATGGCGATTCTCTCTGCGCCTGTATTGTATTTCACCCATACCTTACTGACATTTTGGTTAGGCGATCATCTTCCGCAATATACTGAACAACTTGTACAAGCTATTATTGCTTGCTTATTAATCAGTGCAATGGCTGGTGCATTTTGGATGAGTGCATTAGCCATTGGCACATCCACCGTAAAACAATACAATATCATCGTCGCGTTAATTGATCTTTGCACGGTACCATTGGCTTATTATTTGTTCACACTAGGTTATAATCCAGTATTTGCCTTTGTGGGTAAATTTAGTACGATGGTCATCTCACAAATCTATCGATTATATTTTATTAATAAAAAAATTAAATTTAACCAAAAAGAATTTGTCTCATATTTAGTGAATGTCGGCGTGGTGTTTGGCCTGCTATTAGGTATCATCTATATATCCGATACTACCCGCAGTTATTCTTTATTGGAATTTATTGGACAATCCATCATCTTAGAAATGGTATTAATCTGTGTCATTTTAATCTTCGGATTAAACACAGCAGAAAAAAATTTCTTGTTTAGCTATTTAAAGAAAAGAGTAAAAAAATGAATCAACTCCTTATTGATTTAAAAAATAAATTGAATCCTATTGTCGAACTAATCAAAGATAAAAACGACGTATTTTATTTTGACTACCCGCTTCATTTGAACGTGGGCGATTTACTGATTTATCACGGAACCGAACAATTTTTCAAAGATCACAACATTAATGTGACCTTAAAACGCTGTGAATACGATTTAGATCTTGCAGAAGTCAAAGCAAAAATCACACCAAACACCACCATCCTTTTACATGGTGGCGGTAACTTTGGCGATCTTTATCCACAGCATCAAAAGATCCGCGAAGAAATGGTGACGCATTTCCCGAATAATCGCATTATTGTGTTGCCACAAACTGCTTATTTTAAGCACGAAGAAAATCTACAAAAATCAGCCGCACTTTTCCGTAACCACGGTGATTGCCATTTACTGGCTCGTGACGAAAGAACAGCGAATTTATTTGCCCAATTTTCAAATCATGTTTATTTGTCACCGGACATGGCCCATCAACTTTATGGCACCATGGAAACGAAGCAAGGCACAACGGGTGAACAACTTTATTTCTTGCGTAAAGACATTGAAGCAAGTGATGTAGAAAAAAATATCTTAGCGCAACTGCCCGCTAACAGTAATGTAAAAGACTGGGAAGACATTCTTTCAACTGAAGATGATGTGGTTTTAGCATTAAGCTGGCGAATCAGTAAAATGGCGAACAAATTTGGCTTAGGTTGGCTGAAAGATCTTTGCCATCAATTCTGGTATGCCTATACTCAACGCATTGTAAAACGTGTTGCGCAAGTATTCTTAGCGAACGACAAAGTGACTACAACTCGCTTGCATGGTCATATTTTCTCTTGCTTGTTAGAAATTCCAAATCGTGTTTGCGATAACTCTTATGGCAAAAATAGTAGCTATGCGAAATTATGGACAAAAGAGCTAGATTTCGTTGAATTGGATAAATAATGTTTGAATTGAAAAAACTGATTACCGCTATGATTCTCCCCCCATTTAATATTTTAATTTTATGGGGGCTGTCTCTTATTCTCGCTAAATTCAATTTCAAAAAATTAAGCCGAATTTCAACCGCACTTGGTTTCTCACTACTCTATCTTTTAAGTATCCCTTACACTGCACAAGTACTTAAAGATAGTCTCATCACTGAAGATCATTTAACTCTGCAAGATTATCAACAAGCTCAAGCGATCGTTTTACTGGGCGGTGGCTTGCGTGATAGCAAAGAACTTTACGCACCATTAGCTTCAACTGGTATTCAACTTGAACGCTTACGTTATGCAGCATTCTTGCAAAAAGAAACGCACTTGCCATTATTAATTACAGGGGCAAGTCCAACTGGCGCCATTGAGGCAAAAATCGCCGCAGAAGAGCTCCAAAACTTCTTTAATGTGCCAACCAAATGGATTGAACCTAAAGCCCTTACCACCAAAGAAAATGCCCTTTTCACCAAACAAATATTGGAAAAAGAAGGTATTCATAAAATTATTTTAGTCACTAATGAATGGCATATGCAACGTGCAAAATTATTATTCCAACAACAAGGCTTTGATGTGTTACCTGCAAGTGTAGGTGAAGGCATTACGCCCGACAGCTACGGACTCAATATGATGCATTTTATTCCACAAGGTGGCGCAATTACGAAAAATATGCAATTACTCAAAGAGTGGATTGGATATTGGAAAGAGCGCTAAAGTGCGGTCAAAATATTACAAATTAGATAATGTTAAAAGGAAGAAAACATGAGTCAAATTACACGCGAACAAATGCTTCAAGTATTCGAAAATCGCTGTTCAACACGTTATTACGATCCGAATAAAAAAATTAGCCAAGAAGATTTCGCAGCAATTTTAGAATTTGCTCGTTTATCACCAAGCTCTGTTGGTTCTGAGCCATGGAAGTTCTTAGTTATTCAAAATAAAGCATTACGCGATAAGCTCAAACCTTTTAGCTGGGGCATGCAATATCAATTAGATGATTGTAGTCATTTAGTGATCATTCTTGCAAAGAAAAATGCTCGATATGATACGCCTTTCTTCCGTGATGTGGCGGTGCGTAAAGGTTTACAAGGTGAGCAGTTAGAAAAAGCCTTGGCAAAATACAAAGGCTTACAAGAAGTTGAAATGAAAACCGCAGAAAGCGAGCGTGCATTATTTGACTGGACAAGCAAACAAACCTACATTGCATTAGCCAATATGCTAACTGGTGCTGCCGCTATCGGTGTAGATTCTTGCCCTATTGAAGGCTTTAACTACGATAAAATGAATGAAGTTTTAGCCGCTGAAGGTCTCTTTGATCCAAATGAATGGGGCGTATCCGTGGCCGCAACATTTGGTTATCGTGCGAGAGACATTACCAAAAAATCTCGTCGACCAATTGAAGAAATCGTCACTTGGGTTGAATAATCTATTTTCAAATAAATGGGCAGCAAACGCTGCCCTTTTCTTTATCCACCAAATAAGGCTGCGCCACCCGTTACAGCTCCCATCGTGCCATATAACAAGCTTAGTGCAAAAAAGATCATAATTGCACCCGCAATACATTTGATCATGGCTTCGCCTTTTTGATTAGAACCCGCTAAACCATACCAATGGCCTAAGCGAGTCGCGACATTTCTCGCATAACGTACTAACGCTGCAAAAAGCGAAAGCATTAATCCTGTCCCCAAAGACATAGCAAACGTGGCTAAAATTCCCCACCAATACAGATCCAACATATAGGCGAGAAAAAGCACAAAAATGGCGCCACTACACGGTCGCATACCAATGGTTAAAATTACTAAGAGTTGAGATTTTAAATCACCCGATTGCTTAAGCTGTTGATCATTGGGTAGATGTTGATGTCCACAACTACATTGCGCTTGGCTTGCTTTTCCTTGCTCATATCGAAATGGCGAAGCTGTTCCAATCTGTTTCGGCAATGATTGGATTGATGTAATACGAAAAGATTGTTTTTTCTTTAAACCTTTCAAACCTTGAGCAATCCAATAAAGTCCTAATAACAATAATAAAATGAGTGCGCTACGCTCCAGCCATAACTGACTAAGTTTAAAATATTTTGAGGAAAGATTAAGTATCACCACCACAATAGAGGTTGCTGCAACTGCGACAAAACCTTGCATGAGAGAGGAAAGTAAACTTAAGCGTACGCTGGTTTTAAGCTGGCTTTCGTGAGTAGAAAGATAACCAGCTATAATAAATTTCCCATGCCCAGGGCCTAATGCATGTAATACACCATAAGAAAATGCAGCAAAAATTAACCATAATCCTGCTGTAGATGAATGTGCTTGAATTTGGTGTAGATTTTCAGAAATCAGCTGATTAAAGGCTTTTTGCCAATCGGCTACTTGCACAAAAAGCCAAGGTAGTAAGGCGAAAATAATCACCAATAAGCCGATAAAAAGTGCGGTCAGTTTTAACTTCATTTTTTATTCACATTTAATTTTTACTTTCTGTGCAAACAATACACCAAGAGAATCATCTTCATTTTTTTGAGATTTATCCAATGATGAAGCGTAGGATTTAATTTTTTCATCCACATTAGGTTCGAGCACTTCCCCTTTGCAATTCTTAGGAAGTGCCGAAAAATCAACCGCTCTTTTACCTATTTCGGCATAACGCATTGCCACATAATAGGTACTGTCATAAGTCATCAGCGTAAATTCATTATTTTGCAAAGTCTGTGGTTGTGCCAAAAGAAAATCAAAATAATATTCCACCTCATTTCCTTTAACACGCATGCCATAATTTTCAGGCTGTTTTTTATATTTAATTTTGTGATTTTCTTTATCAAAAACATAACTAAAGTAATGTTCATTCACAACGTTTGCCATTACCTCATCAACTAATTTCTGCTGAGCAGCTTTATCCCCTTTCGTCTGCATCATGTCATACAATACGGCTGAAGAACTGGCTTCATCCAGTAACCATTGAGTCGAAAAACCAATTAATTGATTATCTTTCACTAACGGTTTGGTTTGCATATCAATAAAGGCATGAGGATGTGCGAGAACCGAAAAAGGAGAAATTAGCGATAATCCAAGGAGTAATTTTTTAAACATAAACAAGAATAAAGTGGGCTAAATAATTGAATAGACAGATTTTATCACAAGCAGTTCCTAATCAAAATCGAATAAAAATCGATCTAAACGTAAAAAATCCTGTGATTTTCTTGATTTGTATCAACAAATTATTCATTCGCATTTCCATTATAACTGAAATTTATGTACTATTTGTCTCGTCAAGTGATTGCTTGATATTCATAAAGTTCCTAAATAAAATAATCATAAATATAGCTAAACTACTTTCCTACCACCCTATATGGGTGGTTTTTTTTGCCTTTCAAATAGCTTATTCCCTAAACATCAAGTAAAATAACCGCACTTTTATTCATAACATCGAGAAAATTATGTCAACGCAATTTGTATATACGATGCACCGTGTCGGCAAAGTGGTGCCACCGAAGCGTCATATTTTGAAAGATATTTCTTTAAGCTTCTTCCCTGGTGCAAAAATCGGGGTTCTAGGCTTAAATGGTGCGGGTAAATCAACCCTTTTACGCATTATGGCGGGCGTGGATAAAGAGTTCGAAGGTGAAGCTCGTCCACAACCTGGTATCAAAATTGGTTACCTTCCACAAGAACCAAAACTTGATCCGCAACAAACCGTGCGTGAAGCAGTAGAAGAAGCGGTTTCTGAAGTAAAAAATGCACTGACTCGTTTAGATGAAGTGTATGCACTTTATGCAGATCCTGATGAGGATTTCGATAAACTGGCGGCAGAACAAGCCAACCTTGAAGCCATTATTCAAGCGCATGATGGGCATAATTTAGATAACCAATTAGAACGTGCAGCAGATGCATTACGTTTACCGGATTGGGATGCCAAAATTGAGCATTTATCAGGGGGCGAACGTCGTCGTGTCGCACTTTGTCGCTTATTACTCGAAAAACCAGACATGCTCTTATTAGACGAGCCAACCAACCACTTAGATGCAGAATCTGTAGCATGGTTAGAGCGTTTCTTACATGACTACGAAGGTACTGTTGTGGCAATTACCCACGACCGTTACTTCTTAGATAACGTTGCAGGTTGGATCTTAGAGCTTGACCGTGGTGAAGGTATTCCTTGGGAAGGCAACTACTCTTCTTGGTTAGAGCAAAAAGAGAAACGTTTAGAACAAGAACAAGCCACTGAAAATGCGCGTCAAAAATCGATTGCGAAAGAGTTAGAATGGGTTCGTCAAAATCCGAAAGGCCGCCAAGCGAAAAGCAAAGCACGTATGGCTCGCTTTGATGAGTTGAACTCTGGCGAATACCAAAAACGTAACGAGACCAACGAACTCTTTATTCCACCTGGTCCACGTTTAGGTGATAAAGTGATCGAAGTGCAAAACCTCACTAAATCTTACGGCGATCGCACTTTAATTGATGATTTATCATTCAGCATTCCAAAAGGCGCGATTGTTGGGATTATCGGTGCGAACGGTGCGGGTAAATCTACCCTATTCCGTATGCTTTCAGGTCAAGAACAACCGGATAGCGGCTCAATTACAATGGGTGAAACTGTGGTACTTGCCTCTGTCGATCAGTTCCGTGACTCAATGGATGATAAGAAAACCGTATGGGAAGAAGTGTCTAACGGACAAGATATTCTCACTATTGGTAACTTTGAAATTCCAAGCCGTGCGTATGTTGGACGCTTCAACTTCAAAGGCGTAGATCAACAAAAACGTGTGGGCGAATTATCGGGTGGTGAACGTGGTCGTTTACACTTAGCTAAACTTCTACAACGTGGTGGTAACGTACTGTTATTGGACGAACCGACCAATGACTTAGACGTTGAAACTTTACGTGCGTTAGAAAATGCGATCTTAGAATTCCCTGGTTGTGCAATGGTGATTTCCCATGACCGTTGGTTCTTAGACCGTATTGCAACTCATATTTTAGATTACGGTGATGAAGGTAAAGTGACGTTCTACGAAGGTAACTTCTCAGACTACGAAGAGTGGAAAAAGAAAACCTTAGGTGAAGCCGCAACACAACCACATCGTATTAAATATAAGCGTATTGCAAAATAAGAAATTAAAGTGCGGTTATTTTTGACCGCACTTTCCTTTTACATTTGGAGTGACTATGTTAGTTTATTTGCACATTGTTTGTGCATTTTTAAGTTTAGGATTATTAATTATCCGTGGGGGAATGCAATTAAGTGGGAAAGATTGGCGAGCGATTAAACTGCTAAAAATTTTACCGCACTTAGTTGACACACTTTTAATTGCGAGTGGTTTAACGATTTTCTTCTTGGTCGGTTATCAGTTACAAAGCTGGCTCATCATGAAAATCATCATGCTTGTGCTTTATATCTTCTTCTCGGCTAAATATTTTAGTCGCAGAGCTACAAATCCAAATAATGCATTTCTGGCATTTGCTGTATTAAGTTTCTTGGGCGCAATTTTCTTTGCTTACCAACCAGACTTCATGGTAAGTTAATCATAAAAAAATCCATCTTCAATTGAAGATGGATTTTTTGTTTTATCTTAGCCACCCGCTAACTTTACTTTAAACCCTTTTTGTTCTAAAAGTTGTTTGAGTAAATCACGTTTTTCGCCTTGAATCTCAATATTGCCGTCTTTTACTGAACCACCACAACCGCACCGCTTTTTAAGTTCAGCAGCTAACTTTTTCAATTCATCATCTGATAAATCTAGCCCAGTAATCACTGAAACGCCTGCGCCTTTTCGACCACTGGTTTGTTTTTGTATGCGAACCATACCATCACCTTTAGGGCGTTGTACTGGCTGCTTTTGCTCTTTAATTCTACCTACTTCGGTAGAATAAACTAAAGTACTCTCTGCCATATTACGAAAGAGATGAATTAATTGAACGAAGCACTTCTGCTGGATTTTCAGCTTGAGTAATTGGGCGACCAATCACCAAATAATCAGAACCAGAACGGATAGCCGCAGCAGGAGTCATAACGCGACGCTGATCGCCAAAATCACTTCCTATTGGACGAATACCAGGAGTGACTAATTTAAAATCAGGACCACAAGTATTACGCAAAATCTCCACTTCTTGTGGTGAACAAACGACTCCATCTAATCCCGCACGCTGGGTTAAATGCGCAAGACGTAAAACATGTTCAAGTGGTGAAGAATTAATACCGATTTGTAATAAATCCAAATCTTCCATACTGGTCAATACCGTTACTGCAATTAATAAAGGCGCATCTTTTCCATAAGGCTCGAGAATTTTCTTCGCTTCTTCCATCATTTTCAGACCACCGCTAGCATGGACATCAACCATCCATACACCTAAATCAGCCGCAGAACGCACCGCTCTTGCCACAGTATTAGGAATATCATGAAATTTAAGATCGAGGAAAACATCAAATTGACGCTCGTGTAATTGCTTAACGAAATTTGTTCCCAGTGTGGTAAACATTTCTTTACCCACTTTTAAACGGCATAAGCTTGGATCAATTTGATCCACGAGGGATAGCGCTTGTGCTTCCGTTTCGTAATCTAATGCAACGATTACTTTGCTATTCATAATTTTACCTCACTGTGTCAATTAATTATGTTCTGGTTTGATGGATTCCCACTGTTTACAAGAAGGACAATTCCACATTAATTTATGGGTTTGATAACCGCAATTTGAGCAACGATAACCAAAGCCTTGCTTAATTCTCTCACCGACCATTTTATGTAGCAAAATTAAGCTTTCCTTACCTCGCCCTTCCTCTGCATCATCAATTTGGAATTGAATAAAACGGTGGAAAATAGATGTACTTGGATTTTTTGTTAACTGCTGATAAAGTTTTGATTGTGCAGCACTCTTACCATCTTTCTCTTCAATCACGCTTGCTAACATTAAATCGACCTTCGTATTGTTAACCTGCTGGCTAGCTCGAATCAAGAATAACTCAAAGTTATCTCTCTCTCCTAATTCATCATAACAATATTTGAGCGTTTTCAGCACTTCACCAATATAAATTGGATTTTGATTAAGAATATTCTCTAAAAAATGAATGGCTTGGCGATAGTTTTTATTGGCCATTTCTAAATCAGCAAGCAGCATTGATGCTCTCACACTGGTTGGAGATACATTCAGCGCTTTTTGTAAAATACTGCGTTTTTCGACCGCACTTTCAAGTTCACCGCTTAAGGCATATTCACAATAACATTGTGCTAATTCCACATTATTTTCTTTAGGTGAGATCTTGGCAAGCTTCTCTGCGATGTTAACTGCTTTTTTCCATTCTTTTGTTTTTTGATAAATCACCAAAAGCTGTTGCAGTGCATTTTCAGCAAACTCTGGTTCATCCACCATAATGATGTAAAGCGCTTCAGCGCGGTCATAAAAACCGACTGTCATGAAATCTTTGGCAAGTTGCTGTTTAGCTAATAATTTTTGTTCGAAAGAATAATTGGGACTACGATCGAGTGCTTGATGGATCCGCAAAGCACGATCCACTTCGCCTCGAGAACGGAAAAGATTACCGAGCGTTAGCTCAGCTTCAAATTGTGAGTTGCTTTCAATTTCATTTTCTGTTTCTTGTTTTTGCAACATATCAAGAAACAAATCAACGGCTTTATCCGTTTGATTAGAAAGCAAAAAATTGACCCCCGTGACATAATCACGGGAGAGTTTATTACTAATATCTTCCTGATCTTTCTTGGCACTCCGATGCCCCATATACCAACCGTAAGCGGCGGCTATTGGCAGAAGCAGAAAGAGTAATTCAAGCATTATACTGCCTTATCGCGAGTAGTCGTTAATTCGTTAATTTGTAATGTTTGACGTTTAACTTGACGCGCTAACGACATATTTTTGAATTTTAATTTTAAGTAGAAGAATCCAGTAATTAACCAACCTAAAATTAATCCAAAACCAAATAAAATCGCGACTAACGTTGAAAGTTGGAATTGGCTTTCAGCAACAATGTAGTTAAAGGTGATTACTTGATCATTATTCGCCCCTATAGTTACCGCAACGATTACGATAGCTAGCACAATAATGAGTCCGAGAATATATTTAATCATCACAATCTCCTTGTTAAGAATAGTTTCATTATGCCAAAATTTGTAATAAAAAACGACACCTAAGTGTCGTTTTATTGATATCGATTGAATGTTTAAGCAAAAACATTTACGCGATCTTTTAATTCTTTACCTGCTTTAAAGTGCGGTACAGATTTAGCATCTAATTTTACAGAATCACCGGTTTTAGGATTACGGCCCACTCGCGGTTGACGATGGTGTAAAGAGAAGCTACCAAAACCACGCACTTCAATACGATTACCTTCTTCTAAAGATTGTGCAATGAGTTCAAGAATATCCTTTACAATACCTTCTACTTCTTTTGCGGATAAAGTTGGGTGCTTTGTTGATAGATTTTCAATTAGTTCAGATTTAGTCATCGTCAACTCTCCTTTAAATTTATACTTAAACTTGTTATTAAGACTTACAGGTAATGCATTAGTTCATAATAAATTACCGCTAAATCCTTGTTAATTATAGCTGGTAGTAATAAGGCTGAGTCCATGACCCAGCCTTATTTATGTGAATTAATTATTCACCTTTAGCTGCTTTGAAAGCTTCAGCCATTGCGTTTGGAATAGCAACATCTTCTTGTTTGGTATTCACGTTTGCAACTGCAGCTGCTTCTTCAGCTTGATCTTTCGCTTTTACAGATAAGTGAACGATACGAGCTTTACGATCAACACCAGTGTATTTCGCTTCAACTACATCACCTGGTGCAACTTCGTTTGTTAAGTCTGCTGCACGGATATAACCTTCAACGCCACCTGCTAATTCAACTTTAGCACCTTTAGCGTCAGCTTCAACAACAGTTGCAGAAACTACTGCACCTTTTTTGTTGATTGCTACGAAGTTGTTGAATGGATCATCTTCAAGTTGTTTGATACCTAAAGAAATACGTTCTTTCACTGCATCTACTGCTAATACTACTGCAGAAACTTCGTCACCTTTTTTGTAGTTACGAACTGCTTCTTCACCTGGAACATTCCAAGAAATGTCAGATAAGTGAACTAAACCGTCGATGCCACCTTCAAGACCGATGAAGATACCGAAATCAGTGATTGATTTGATTTTACCAGTAACTTTGTCGCCTTTGTTGTGAGTTTCAGCGAATTGAGTCCATGGGTTAGGTTTGCATTGTTTTAAACCTAAAGAAATACGACGACGTTCTTCGTCAACTTCTAATACCATAACTTCAACTGTATCGCCTAAGCTTACAACTTTAGATGGGTGGATGTTTTTGTTAGTCCAATCCATTTCAGAAACGTGAACTAAACCTTCAACGCCATCTAAGATTTCAACGAAACAACCATAGTCAGTTAAGTTAGTTACTTTACCAGTTAATTTGCTGTTTACTGGGTGGTTTTCAGCGATAGCAACCCAAGGATCTTGACCTAATTGTTTTAAGCCTAAAGATACGCGAGTACGATCTTTGTCAAATTTTAATACTTTAACAGTTACTTCGTCGCCTACATTCACGATCTCGCTTGGGTGTTTAACACGTTTCCAAGCCATATCAGTGATGTGTAATAAACCGTCAACGCCACCTAAATCTACGAATGCACCGTAGTCAGTTAAGTTTTTAACGATACCTTTAACTTCTGAACCTTCAGCTAGGTTCTCAAGGATTTGTTCACGTTCTTGGCTGTTTTCAGATTCGATCACTGCACGACGAGAAACAACAACGTTGTTACGTTTTTGATCTAATTTGATTACTTTGAATTCTAATTCTTTACCAAGTACTGTTTTTCCTAGTTCAAAGTTTTCCCAACCGAATTGTTCAGCTAAGAAGTTAACTCTTTCTTTAGCTAATAGGTAGTTTTCACCATTTACTTTAACTTCTTGATATTCAAAATCAGGGTGAACTGCAATACCTAAGTTTGCAGGTAATGTCCATGGAGTTGTTGTCCAAATAACAAATTTTGTTCCTTTTTCTACTACTCCATCTTCACTTACTAATTCGAATCCAACATAGATAGAAGGTGAAGTATGGTCACGATATTCGATTTCAGCTTCCGCTAAAGCAGATTCTGATGATGGAGACCAATAAATTGGTTTTAATCCTTTATAGATATATCCTTTATCAACCATTTTACCGAATACACGGATTTGTTCAGCTTCAAATTTTGGATCTAGTGTTAAATATGGGTTTTCCCAATCACCAATTACACCTAGTTTTTTGAAGTCTGCACGTTGTTTATCTACTTGTTTTAACGCATAATCTTTACATTTATTTCTGAATTTTGTAGCTGGCATAGATTTTCTATCAACACCATTGTTTACTAATACTTGCTCGATTGGTAAACCGTGAGTATCCCAACCAGGAACGTAATTAGAAACAAAACCATTCATATTTTTATACTTAACGATAAAGTCTTTTAGGATTTTGTTAAGTGCGTGTCCAATGTGGATGTTACCATTTGCGTATGGAGGTCCGTCATGAAGTACGTATGAAGGTTTCCCTGCATTTTTTTCTAAAACTTTTCTATATAAATCCATTTCTTCCCAACGCTTTAAAAATTCTGGTTCTTTATTAGGAAGATTACCACGCATAGGGAATTTAGTTTTTGGCATTAATAATGTATCTTTTAATTCTACCATTTTTTCTCCTTTCAAAATAAAAAGCTCCTAGTAAAAGTTATTGAGGGCGGAATATATCCACGGTACCACCTCATTTAACTCCCACTAAGAGCACTCATTGTCCTATATAATTAATTTCTAATAAAGTGATAACTACTTTATGTCTTTATAAAACTTTTCACCAACCAGTTTCTCTCTAACAATAAATACATAGTAGTCCTGTCTTTATTCAATAAACATATTATATTACATCAACAATAAAGTTTCAAGTGTTTTTTGAGAATTTATTATTAAATTTTCTGAAAACGATGTTTTTTATATCACAATAAAAAAGCCTATATTATAAGTAATATAGACTTTTGTTTAATTTTTAAGCTCCTAAGTAACCTTTTAACGCTTGTGAACCATATTGTAATAACTGTTCATTAGTTAAAGAAGCTGATACATTTATCATACCATTTGATACTTCTATACCTTCTAGTTTTACAGGTAGTTCTACTTTATTAATAGTAATTACATTTCCATTAACACTAACACCTGTTCCAGTTAAATACTCTTTTAAATATTTTTCTAAAGCAAAATCAGGTATAGGTACTTTACCTATTTTAGCATCTTCTAATGTTAATTCAATTTTATTATTAGAACCTGATAGTTTTATATTAGAAGAAATTTCACTATTTATAAAAGATAACTGAACTGGTAGCTTAGCTGCTACTCTATTACCAACTAATTTATAACTACCTTCTTGAATTTCAGCACTATCTTTAGTCGCATGATTTAAGATTGATAAAAACATTTCATTATCAATTTTAAGACTAGTAGATAATTTCGAATTACTATAACTTACATTACTTATAAATTCTTTATTTAATGATGCTAAATCCATAGACGAATTTACACTTGATAGCTTTTCAGAAGGTTTAATATCTTCGCTAGGTTGCAAGGCATATGCTGCTCCCCCACCAAGAAGTGCTATAACTACTAGAAAAGCTAATAATTTTCTTAATACTTTCACTTGAGTCAAACTCCTTTTTTATTATAATTTACATTATACAACAATATAGTAAACTATACAAACTAAACTTTAAACATACTTAATGTCTCTTTTTATAAATA
>ERZ773233.751-NODE-751-length-20469-cov-53.500392_pt1 | contig 20469 bp, 21 predicted proteins | sample MGYA00580991_ERZ773233 | MGnify/ENA primary metagenome ERZ773233 (study PRJEB29015, sample SAMEA2738178) | human oral metagenome | biome: human oral; feature: human-associated habitat; material: saliva | place: China | collected 2161 ...
TTTTGGGGGTGGTTTTAGTGTCATTATGTTGTGGGGTCATGACACCATGATGCTATTGGTTTCCGCCATCTACGTTTCTTGTTTTTTTTATTCTTTGTGGTTTGTTAGCTATGGCCCCATAACATCAAAATGTTATGGGGCCATAGTTTCGTGATTTTATAGGCCGCGTGCGACTGCGGCGGCGGCGTGTAGCCAGGCTGCTCGGGTGGCGGGTGCTAGTTTGTCTGAGCGTAGCCATTGTTCGCGCATGGCCCGGTCATAGGGGATAGTGACTACCTCACGAGCGATACCAGCGAAACCGTCTACTAGTGAGGTAGCGGGGGGTTCTTCACGGTCTGCTTGTGAGATAACCACTACCGCGTTAGCTGCCAGGGCCGCGCTACGCTCGTCACGGCTGGATAGGCCTTGTAAGAGTAGGCGCCCGGCTTCTGCGTGATCGGTGCGGGTGGTTGTGGCAATAACGATCTGGTCAGCGTGGCTGACGATGCGTAGCCAGAGGCTGTCGCCTTCATCGTTACCGGTATCCCAAATAATCATGCGGTAGTAGCGGGTTAAAACCTGCTGAATACCGTCTAGTTCTTCGGGGGTTAGTTTTTGTTCGGTTGATAGTAGTAGTGGGTTTGAGCGTAGGACATCGAATTGGTCGATGGTTTGGTGGTGGGTGTAGGCGGCCACGTCACCGTTACGGGCTGAGGGGTCCATTAAAACCTCAGTTTGCGGGACCATATCCAAGATGGTGGCGTTGTGTGGTCCTTGTTCGGTGCGCCAGCCTAGGGTGCCGCGTGTGACGTTACCATCTGCTGCTACAACCGACCCTGAGCCTAAACGCGCGAAATAGCTTGCTAGGAGGATGCTGGTGGGGGTTTTACCGGCCCCGCCTTTACCGTTGAGTACCGCGATTGTGCGGGGGCCAGGCCAGTGCTGGGAGACAGTGCGTTCATCCTCCCATTGCTGACATTGGGCTTGGCTGGCTTGGACTTTGAAGCCCAAGCGACCAGCAACAGCGCGCCAACCAGTTGGTTTAGGGCCACCAGCAGCACTTTGAGTCAGGAAAGAGCTGGGGGCTGGGTTAGCTGTGGGCTGTGGTTGGTTTAGTGTAGCGTCAGGATAAAACTGCTGGTTTTGTTCGGGTAGCTGGGGTGTTTGATCCAAAACTGGTGCAGGCGTGGGGGCATATTGTGGCTGCACTGGTTGAGCAGAGACTACAGGCATCGGGCTTGGTGTAGCTGCCGGTAAGTTTCGGGCCGCTAATGGTTGCTGCGTGTTTTGTGGTTGTGGAGCAGTAAAAACAGGGGGAGTTTGAACCGGCTCTGGAGTTTGAATTTGAACCTGCTCAGGTGTGGGCTCGGGCGCGGGCTCTTGTGAAGGCGCAGGCATCGAGCGTTCAGGTTCAGGTTTTGTTGGAGGTTCGATAGCTTCAGGAAGATCCACCTGCGCTGGTAAAGGTTCCTCTACTGGCGGCTCAGCTTCCGGGCTAGAAACTACCGGGGTAGCTTCAGGTAGTTTTGGGGGGTTTAGAGCGTTTTCAACTTGGTCGCTTGTAGCCATGGTGACGTTACCGTCAGGTGAAAAACACAGGTTGTATTCACCGTCAGGATCAACTAGGTGAGTTATGACCGGGCCACCTTGTTCGCGGGCAAGTTTAGTTAGGTGGTCAGTGACTTGGTGGCGTGCATCTTCTAAAGTAATTGCCCGCAAAGGGGTCAGAGTGTCACCGTTAGTGATAGTGGCAGTGCCAGAAGCAGTTAACTGTACCTTGATCAGCATCTCTAGTTCGCCTCAGTTTCGTTAGTTGAGGTTTTCTTTTCGCGCGGTAAGCGTAGTTTGGCTGGGTCAGCAAAGCCAGCGCGTAGCAGATCGTTTTTAGCCCACCCGGTTTTGGTTGCGGTAGCGAAAGCGTCTTTGTACTCGTCTAGGGCTTTGGTGAGAGTGTCGTAGGTAGCGCCAAGGTTTTGGGCTGCTTCAGTTTTAGAGGTGTTTGCTGCCAGCAGTGTTTGAAGTGGCTGGTTAGTGTTCATGAGATGGTGTCCTTTAAGTAAAGGTTGCCTTGTTATGGGCTCGTGTTTTTTGCGCGCAAACACGGGTAGAGCAATTTTTGGTTTGTGGGTGGTGACTTGGTAGGTGAAAGTGAGGGAAAGGGTAGCAAGCTGGAAGTTAATGACCCCGTTAAGTGGTATTATCTTGCTTGCCGGTAGACTTTCTTCGTCTACCGGGCACACTGTTGGTGTGATCCTGTTAGGTCGCTGCGCTGGGCTTGGGGGTGTCTGGTTTGACTCAACAGCGTCGTAGTTCGCGGATGGTTAATGGTGAGCGTCGTGAGCGTGTAGCGGTTTATTTGTCTGTTGAGCAGGCTCAGTTGTTGAGGATGCGCGCTGATAATTTGGGGCTTTCGATGAGTCGGGTCTTGGTTGATAGTGCTTTTAGACAGGTTGAGTGTGGCGAGATTGATGCGGCTGCGTTGCGTGAAAGTGTTGTGTTGCTTCGTGAGTATCGACGCAAGCTTGAGGGGATGGCTACAAACCTGAACCAGGTAGCTAAACATGCCAACACGGTTAGTCAGGTACCGGCTGATTTTGGGGTTGTAGTTGGGGCTGTTAACCAGTTGGTTGATGAGGTTAACGCGTTGTTGGTGAAGGTGCGGGTTTAAGTTGATGCCTAACGTTGTTCAGGGAGCTAACACTAAGGGGTTGATGACCTACTTGGTTGGTCCTGGACGCGCGAACGAGCACACAAACCCGCATATTGTTGCGGCCTCACCAGTGATTGAGCGGCGTTGGGGGAACTGGGATAGTTTAAGTAGGGCTCAGGGTGAGGAGATAGCTGAGTATCTTGACCAGTTCATGATGGAGACAGGCACAGTTCCTCGTGGGCGACGTGACGAGTTTGATCCTAGTCAAGGGCGTGTGGTTTCGCGTAGCGCGGTGCGTAATCATGTGTTTCATGCTTCGCTTTCGCTTGGCCCTGATGAGGGGGAGCTTAGTGATGAGCAGTGGGGGAAAATCGCTAAGCGTTTTATGGAGGAAATGGGTTTTGATGACGGCCTTGAAAGTCCTTGCAGGTGGGTAGCGGTCCGTCACGGTAAAAGTAAAAACGGGGGCGATCATATCCATATCGCAGCTAACACGGTGCGTGAGGATGGTAGTACTTGGAGTCCGTGGCAGTACAAGAAGGTTAGCCAGCGGGCTTGTAAAAAACTTGAAAAAGAGTTTGGCCTGAAAGTAGTTGAATCACGCTACCACCAGCGTGGTAGTAGAGGCGATAGCCCTGCTGATATGCGTATGTCTAAAGAAGCGGGTCAACGCCTTAGTGATAGGGCTCGTCTGGAGGAGATTGTTAGGGCTCAGGCGCTAGCGGCGCGTAGTGAGCAAGAGTTTGTGCAGCGTTTACGTGCAGCGGGCTTAAGGGTTTTACCGCGTTACGCTAAAGGGGGGCGTGACAAGGTTGTTGGCTATAGCGTGGCGTTGAAAGGTTTTGATAGGAAACACCCGTATTTCGGGGGTTCGCGTCTCGCACGGGATTTAAGCCTTGAACGGCTACGCCAGCGTTGGGGCCGCAGTGACCAGGGGGATGTGTTAGCTGCGTGGAGGGGTGAACACTCTAAAACGCGTCACCAGAGTCAGGAGCGTTATAGCCGTGATGATTGGGTGAACGCCGGGGCGTCTTTATGGGGGTTTAACCAACGTTTAGCTGGCATGGATTACACCGATCCACAGCTTTTAGCTGCTCTTAGCCATGATATGTCTGGCCTGTTCGCAGCTGGTGCACAGGTTTATGGGGGCACTATGTTGGGGCAATGTTTAGGTGACGCTAGCCGCGCCTTGGGTAGGGGTAGCCAAACATACCATGGTCGTGGTTATCGCACACCTTCAGCGTTGGGGCATGCGGCCAGGGTTCTTACTAGCCGTAATGTTAATGAGCTGGTTTTAGCTATAGATATATTGTTGATTTTGCTGGATCTAGCTAGGCAGATCGCACGGCTTTACGCGAAACAAAAACAGGTTCACACGGCTAGCTACTTACTGAAATCAACCCAGGCGGTTAACTATAGGGTTGATGGGGTGCCTGCTAGTTATAACCCGTGGCTTGATAAGTGGCGTAGCGAGGCCTTGTATGAGCATGTTTTTAGTGGTGGCGACCAAAAAGGTGTTCATCTTGAGCAAGGACCTGGCTGGCAAAACTTGAGCGTAGTTGAACGCATAGAGTTCATGGGGCGAGCAGCTGGTTCTAGCTTCAAGGTGACTAGCTATAGCTCTGGAAGTGAAAACAAGTTCAGCGCGGATGGTTCTAGGAGGAATGATGGAAGAAGAAACAGACCAGCTAGATGAGCTGACAAAACAGTATAAGGATTTGGGGGTTTTTGTTGAAGAGCTGATAGCCCCGTTATACATCAGGCCTGTGGGGGGTATGGCTAGGTGGTGTCCTAAGTGGTGGTTGCATGCTGAAGCTGTGTTTAGGTTTAACGCGCTTTGGGTGGCTTATGAAAATGGGTATGCCAGTGGTGACCCGTTGTTTGCTGCTAACTGGATGGCTAGTTACGCCGATCCTTTTATGACTAGGTTGATGGATCCTAACGGGACTTTTAATGGGTGTAGTCCTGAGCGGGGACATCGAATGTCACCGTTGTGTGGTGAGGATGTGTTGCCTTGCGAGCCTTTGCCTGATTTGTTTAGGGATTGAGGTCTATGGCTAGATCAACCAGTGGGCTATAATTGTTGTGGGGGTCACCTTCTGGGTTGGTTTTAAGGTTTCCTGCTCGCTAAAAGGCTAGCGGGTCAGGTGCGCTCACTCTGTCTTTTGTGGGTGGGTGCTTAGGTTAGAGAGGAAGGTTAGAGAAAGATGGAACAGTATCCTACTAAGGATCTAACGATTGATCCGCAGGTAGCCGAGGAAGCGATTAAGCGTTTAGCGCCTGGGGCCGTGCGTAAGGTTGGTGTGGACCGGTTGCGCACGGTACGCCAGATTTTAGATGAATATTCTGATTGCAAGGTTGAGCCTAAAGAGTTACGAGCGTTGTTAAATTTCTTTAATTGGGAATTTACGGGCACCCAAGAGCATATTTATGATTTCAGGCGGCCTTGGCAAGATCAGATTGACTGGGATCTTGTAAAGGCAATGCTAGAGGAACAGGTTCCTGAAGCTTTAGAAAAGCTTGGTTTTGACAGGCTTCGCACGGTTACCCGCATGATTAAAGAATATGGTGAAGGTAACCTAACGCTTGATGAACTGACTCGACTTGTGATCAATTACGATTTTGGTCTGACTGATATACCTGCAACGCTTGTGGGGGATGTTGGTTCTAGCCCAGCTGAGGGAGAAGTTGGATGGGAGCTGCGCAGAGCTTTTTCTAATAAACAACTGTCTTATGATGACTATGACCACATTTATTGGGCTCAGAGGGCATGAACATGGAAAAAGGTTTAAGTCGCAAAGATGCCGTAGCGCATTACAATGCAACGCGAGATCATAAATCGGATCTTAACCCTAAAGGCCCTAATGCCACTATCAATAACCCTGACTGGTATGCAAAGAACCCTAAAGGTAAGCTAGAGCCTACGCCACAGCGTCAAGTCTTACGGGACTCTATAAAGGAAAAAATTTTTGGAGAGCTAAAGCCAAGTCAAGGTGCTCCTGTTGGGATTTTGTTGGCGGGTCCTCCTGGTGCTGGTAAATCTACACTGTTAAAAAAGCTTTTTGAGGATGAGAATCTAGCTAACCCGAATATTACTGGTGGATTGAAGCTTGAAGACTTTGTGGTGATTGATGCGGATAACGTCAAAACCATGTTGCTTGAGCAAGCCAGTAAAGACGGTTCTCTAGATAGTTTTATTAAACCGGCAAGTTTCAAAGCACTTGAAGACTCTGGGGTGTCTTTCAGCCCGCTAGAGTTCGCATCTTTAGTGCACGAAGAATCCTCAATGATTGCCCACGACCTGCGTCAAAACGCAATTGCTGGTGGTTATAATGTGATCTTTGATCAGGTCTGCTCTGATGAAGAAAAAACCGAGGATCTAGTAGGGCAGCTATCCGTAGAAGGTTATTACGTTAGTGTGGTGGAAATTCATGCTGACTGTAATTTTTCTGAACAAAGTGCTTTTAATAGGACTATACATGCCTTGCAAGATGGCAGGTCAGCCAGGTATGTCCCCACAGAAGTCATAAAAGACATGTACGACGAACGAGGGTTTTCTAAAGTAAGGTCTAGCATCCAGAACCTGCTGGATAAAAAGATGTGTAAAGTCAGTGCTTATATTGGCTGTTACGCACAAGACCTTAGGTCTAAGCTACCACTCAAGCTAGCTAAAGGCTTACGCTCTAAAGACGGGACCATGCATGTTGAAAATGGTTTACAAAACACCCGCAGTGACGGCGAACTAGAAAAAGCAAAAGCTCTAAGGAAATATCTGCAAAACATGCAGATGCTGCCAAAAGCGGCTTTACAAGGGAAACCACAAAAGGCTTCTAACCCTGTCAACAAGAACGCAGGCTCTTCACTTAAAGCCCCTACCAGTAAACCATCAGCGGATAAGTCTAACAACATTAAACGTTAAGTAGGCTTATCCGCCTGGGCTCACAAAGACCGGTTCTTTGTGGGTTTTGGCCCCTCAATAGCAGGTCGAGTAGGGGACGCGGTTGCTTTTCCTGGTTTAACCATCTGGTTCGGGGGATAGTTAAGGGCCGCGTACCCTACTTGATTAGCTTTCACAAGGTTAGGATCTGCGCCTGCCTGTATTTTAGCGGCAGCTTGTTGTTCTTTAGCTACAGGGTCACGCCAAACAGATAGTTCAGTGACAGTAACTGAAGTAGTGGTAGTGGTCGTGGTTGTTTGCGTAAAACGGGTAGGTTTATTTGCGCCAGTTTGCTGTAACCAGGGGTTGGTTTTTTGGTTAGAGGGTGCTTGTTGTGTGGCCGCAGCAGATTGCTGCTGGGCTTGGGGGTCTTGGTCGTAGTAGCCACGTAGGTGTAAAAGACGCTCCTCGATGTGGCTTTCTATGTGTGTTTTAGCTGTAGAGGCTTCAGAAGAGTAGTGAGACCAAACGCATGAGGTTGCGTAGCAGTTAAAGGCCTCTTCCTCGCTAGCGTTTTGCCAAAAATCTTTGTCAAACGTTTTGTTGTAGATGTCAGCTGCTTGCTGGTGGTCTTGCTCTATGATCTGTGTGATAGAGATGTTTATCTGCAAGCTTTTAATAATTTCGTAGTGCTCACGTTGCTGCTCAGCCAAGGATTTAGATAGCTTTTTGATCAGTTCCAGGGCGAACTCAATGCCTTCCTTGATTTTGATTTTTGTCTGATCGATCGGGTCTTCTTGTTGTTGCATGAAACTGCTCCTTCTTTAGAGAGTTTTGTTTTCCCAGTATGGCACTTTTTTAGCTAGTACAGGCTCAGATCCAGAGGCCAGTACCCACATGCGTTGAGCTGGTAAAGATTGCAAATCAGCGATTGTGGCAATCGAGCGTTGCTGAGCTTGACGCGATACGGACCGTGAGGAGCCTTGTTTAGAGTGGGAGGTTTGCACTGAGTCTAGCCAATAAACCCCGATGATTTCTGAGAGCAGGGATAAGAACTCTTTTTCTTTAACCCCGCCCCCATAGACGGCCACATTAGCTGCGCTCCATAGCTTTTTCATACCAGCATCACCCCACCTGGCAGTACCTTGGCTCCATGATTGCAGTAGCGTGTCTACAACAATACCTCGCGAACCAAAGTGAGAGTACATGTCAGGTAGCTCGTTCCACCGGCAAACGTTAGCGGCTTCGTCTAGCTCAATCAGCATAGGTACTGTTAGACGCCCGCCAGGACATTTTTTAGCCCACTCAACAGCCGCTTCAGTCACGGCAACAGTCAAAGCCGTGACAATCGGGGTCGCTGACCCGCGTCCTTCCTGGCTTAAACAGTAGAGAGTATCGCTACTTTTAACGAACTCTGCTGGGATGAAAGGCTTCATCCACGGGTTAGGGCGGGTAAATTGCATGGCTTTTTCATTGAGCATGAACGAAACCATCTGGAAGGCCCCACCCCACACGCCGCCTTTAGTTTCAGCCGGCAGGTTCATAGCGTTTCGCAGCGAATCAGCCATCAGCGGGGATTGACGCTGCAAAATCATGACTGGTTCCTGGTTAGATTCATCGCTTAGCCAGGAATAAACCTGTTCCAGGTTTGACCCGTTTAAAGCTGCCGCTAGAAGTAGAGCAGCGATAAGGTCACGGGCGGCGTTATCAAAGAAGGGATCAGTTTTTGCTTCACTCTCTCTTGAAGCAGAAGCAAAAATATCTGCCAGAGACCGGGCACTGACCGCGTCAGTAACATAGGTCAGCGGATTCCAGTAAAAGTCTTGCGGGCTTTCCGCGATCTGTTGAGGATCGAAAACCCAGCAGCGCCCACGCAAAGCACGTTTATCTTTAGTGCTATCAACCAGGTCACGTTTGTTACTGGTGGCTACCACAGCACCAGGAGCTTTAAAGATTCTAGGGATACACCAAGCCGTGGTTTTGTATCCACGCGGACCGGTGATCACGATACACACATCTTCAAAAGAGGAGTACAGCCAGCGCCCACCGTTTACAGCTTTACCGATAGGTAGACCGATAACCTCGCTTTGAACTTGCAGACGTTTAGCTTTCTCAGCCACTGCTTTTTGGGAGAGAGCTTGCGAGTTAACAGCCGAACCAGTGTGCCTAGAAGCTTTATCACCACGAACTTTTAAGCGTGAACGCCGTTTGAACAGGAAGATTAGTCCTACCTGTAAGGCTAACGCCCCAGCCAGGGTTAACCAGAAAACCAGGGTTAATTGCTGGCGCCCCATGATCACAGCAACCAGGGCAACTATAGGGTTTAAAGGTAGCGAGCCTTGCACCAAGCTAGCTAGTGCAACAGAGTCTAGAAATATGAGCGCCCCGACAGCCACCCAGATAACTGTTTTATCCTGGACCATTATTTACCTTCGGTGTTCCAACGCTGGTTGGTGTTGTTAAGTATCTTTTCTGCTTGACTAAATTGCACCTGGAAGGGGATACCCGGGGCTGAAGAGGTTTTAAGTAAAAATTTGCCTCTACCAGCTGGTGCTGCTGGTTTACCTGACAAGGGGTCGTATGTGCCCGGAGCATTCCAGGAGTTCAGTAGGGCTTCTTCAGCTTGGCTAAACCCCATGATTTGACGTAGCAAATCTAGTTCTTTGCCTGGCAGTCCACCAAGGAACAACATCTTGGAGCGTTCAACAAAACCTTGTGCTTTAAGACGATCTTCTTCGCTTAAAGCCTGGAAATCAGCCATAGAGTGGGTGAGCATCATCTGGCCTACACCAACAGTACGGTTAAGACGAGTTAGAGAGTCGATACGCTCAACCATGCCCGAGCTTGCACGTAAAATACGCCAAAGCTCATCCATCACAATCATGTAATGATGCCTGGGAGCCACACCAGCATCAGCTAGAGTTTGAGAGATTTCAACCGTAGCAAACCCGTAAGACCAGCTAGCTAAAAGCACCGCAGCTTGCAGATCAGAATGCTCATGCAGCATGTCATGCACATCAAAAACAACCGAGCGATCCATCATCATCGGGGTAGTGGTAGCAGAAGCGAAAATACCACCCAAACGCCCGTTAAGCAGAGCCATAAGCGAGGCTTCAAGTTCTTCAGTGACCTGCTTGTAGCGTTCTAGAGAGCCCCTGTCCAGAGCGGCCATACGCACAGGTTCAGGCGCGTCACGCACCACCTGTAACAGGTCGGCTAGTACCGGGTTGGTGCATGTGTTTTCAAGGACACTAAGGGCTGCTTCAATCACGTTTTCTTCACGGTCACTAGGCGAAGAACTGCGGATGATCTGGATCAAAGACAGCACCATGGTTTTTTTACGCTCGTGAGCCGCGGCCAGCAGAGCAGAGCGTTCTTGAGGGTGATTCTCAAGTAATTTAGCGGCCTGTTCCACGTTTCCCGCGTCTAGCGGGTTAATGCCACTATGGCCGTGACCGATACGGATAATCTGGCCACCTAAAGCACTAATCAGATCAACATAGTCTGGTTTGATGTCCCCTAGAACCATCGAGTGCACACCCATATAGGCGCTACCAGTGACGATACGGCGTACCAGAGAAGATTTACCGAGCCCGTTAAGCCCTAAAACCATTGAAGAGGGAGCACTGATCAACCCTTTTTCAAACCAGCTGATCGGGTCAGCACAAACCGTACCCCAACCACCAAGAACCCGCCCTAGGGGTACACCTACCAGTGGGGCCGTGTCACCAACAATCAGCGGATACAGGCCACAAACCTGCCTAGAAGTTGAACGCCAAGGCAACAAACGGGGCATAGTAGCAGCCCGCCCGAACCCTGGCTTATCAATACCCCTACTACCACTAGTAATTAAAAGATCAATTAAACTCATGGCATGGCCTTAACACTGGCGTTTGCAGGGTGAAGACCCAGGGGTAGCCCTAGAGCAAAACCACTGTCTTGAGCCCCATAAGCAGGACGAATCAGTAAACGACTAGCAGCAGATAAAGCGTTTACTGTCACAGAGGTATCTTCAAGGTGATCAGGGGTGGTTGTAGCCGTGATAATCATCGCGAAATCAACCAAACCAGCACCACTAGCTTCCTCGCTAGCCACTTCACTAGCCGCAGCTAACTCGCTAATACTACGAGCACTAGGACGAGCACCAGCAGCATTAGCCCTAGCATGGTTAAGATCCCTCTCAACCACACTAGGAGCTTTAGCCGCGTCCATTGGCTGATACAGGATTGTCACTCTTTTACGTTGAACGTCCCGGTTAGGTTCAAGCAAGCGTGAAAGAACAGCTGACTGTACCGCGCCGCGTGGTGGGCAAGTCATAGTCCAAACCCTGCTAACCGCACCATCATGACGGTAAGAAGAAAAATCAGCTTGCGCGAACACTGGGCCGCTTTGAGACCAGTCCAGGTTAATAGTTTGCCCGGCAGCTAGTGCTTGATCGAAAAGTTCTTCACTATCAGGGTCATAGGCGCTACGCACTAAACGCGCCAACTCGTTAACGGTTACTAGGTGGGTAGCCCCACCACCAGCGGCCACCAGGCCTTGCGTTAAACCAGGTAAACGCGAAGCAATCTCACGGCCAGCAATCTCTTTGTTTTTACGGCCACCCAAAGCAGCCAGGTTAAACGTTAGGGTTACCCACACACGTACCTGGTTAGACCCGGTTGATTCATCTAACACACCCTCGATAACCTCACCAGCTACCTGCGGGCAGTTAGCTGCCCGCCGTGAAGTTACCTCACGGTTTAAACGCCCACCCGGATCAGGTAATGACTCGATAGTGATCGAAGCACCAGTTATACCTGACTCGTTAGACAGGTCTCCTATCCACTGCCCCCAGTAAGCGACCTGAATATCAACGGTTTCTTGGTCAACCAGGTTAGAACCAGCAGGGGTTAGACGTATCACTACAGCAGCAGTGTTGTTAGGGTGTTCAACAAGCGCGAAAGAACGGTTCCAAGAATCAACGTATTCGCTGACCTTACAGCCGCTTAGGATCCCAGGCAGAACCAGACGTTGAGAAGTTTTTTTAGTGGGTGCTAGCGCGCCACCACGAAAAACAGTATTACCTTTAGCTTTGTTTAGGCCGAACACGATTTTTTCTTCCGCTCGATCTATCAGGTTTACCTGGTGTTTGTCTTTGGTGGTGATCACCCAACCCCAGGCTGCTAGCAGTATCGCGCCGCCAGCAGCCCAGGTGATACCCCGGTTTAAACCAAGGATGAAAACGATACCCACCCCAACTAGTGCGCCGAGGCTTTGGGTAAGAGTTAGATTTAAAAATCCGTAGCTTACCGGGCGGCGCCAGCCACCATAAGTGCGTACATCCACGAGTTAGTTTCCCTGGTTTGTTGTTTCGTTAGCTGCGCGGTTTACACCTTGGACTACAGCAGCAGCGCCTTTAGCTACTCCTACTGCTACCGCGACAGCTGGGTGAGCTGCTGCTGCTCCACTAGCGCCACCAGCCGCGCCACCGCCAGCAGCGCTACCACCGCCGGCGCTAGAGCCAGCGCCAGTAGATGATCCACCCGGGGCAGGAGTGGATTTTGAACCACTCGGTGTACCACCGGAGCCGGAACCAGAGCCACTGCCGGAACCAGAACCAGAGCCGCCACTGGAGCTGGAGCTGTTTTGGCCACCACCGCCACCGCCGGAGCTGGAGCTACTAGAAGAGTTAACGTTTCTAGCTCCAGTCGGTTGGCTTGATCCTTCGGGCATTTTAAGCATGCCCATAGCCCCACCACCGCTTAAAGGCGCAGCGCCTTCAATAACTGGGGATAAGAAACTAATTAAGGCGGGCAGTGCCAGGGTCGCGAAAATCAGGAGCATAATACCCATGAGAAAAGTACCTAAATCGTCAAAGGAGTGCTCACCTAAAATGTCTTTTTTTTCAAATAGTTTAAATGCTATTGCGTAAATTATTGAGGCGACTGGTTTGTATAGCACGAAAGCTACCCACCAGCCAAAAAGTCTCTTCCACCAGTTAAGGCCGGTCTTAGTCGTCATGGTGGAACCAACCACTGGAACTATTGAGCAAATTAGTATAAGCATGGCTGCTCGCGCATACATTAAACCAATTTGCATTATTGTTACAACAAGCGCTATAAGTCCGGCAAAAACAACTATACCAGCCGGTACCGCTGCTCCTATGGTTATAATATTTTTTCCAAAATTTTTATCAGACTCCCCCATTGCTGCCTTGATAATCCAGATACTGACCGCATCGCTGAAAGTGTGGGCCAGTCCTGCGAAGGGTATAAATATAAATGATACCCCTATCATTTTTACTATACCCATGACTAGGTTTTGCAGTTGGGCGGTCCCCCCGTCGCGTGCTAGGGCTACTTGTATGCCAGCGCCAATCAGGCAGCCTACCGCAGTAACTGCAGCCACTGGTTCTAAATAGGCGTTCATCCACGCGGCGATACTGTCATTAGTATCCACCTCAGGTGTTTTTACTTCTATCCAGAAACTCCCCAGCGTTTTTAGCGCTTCCCCTAAAGCTTCACTAATAGAGTCACGCCATGACTCGACGATAGTCCCGCGTATAGCCTCTACAATATCACAGCCAAAATCCCAATCATCACACTTCTTTAGGGGTAAAATCATTAAAGGAGCCATGGAGCCATGCCAGCGCTTTCTATAGAACTAATTTGTACTATATCTAGTGGCCGCCCCTCTGGGCCAAGCTTAATTTTCCAATCGCCTTTATCCCAAATTAGAGTAAAGGTGCTCTGAGCCAGGGCAGATGGGTACTGAGGGATACGTATGGCTAAATGCACAACAACATTATTTTCATCAATCACCTGAATGCTGTAGCCAACATTTTGTACAGTTGTGCCATTTCCCTCCGAATTTTCCTTAGCTAGCAGGCGTTTTTGATTATCATCTTCATAGGTAGTTGCTTTAACTAAATCAACTAATTTGTGACGACCAGCCCCCAATGCCTGAAAATTAGCGGCAGCCAAAATGGCACCCTCACTGCTATGGGCGTAGCAGGTGGGCACATCACCATCAGCCCGCTTAGCCGGACCGGTCAGGTTGTTGTAATAGTAGGAGGTGCTATCAACAAACACTTTGGTGCGCATAGCCGGCATGTTTACTTCCCTTGTGGGTTTGAGCTCCGCCCCAGCAAGGCCACACACCGAACCCCAGGTATCAACTTTCCCAGTAGGGTTAATAGAAGCCTGACTAGTCGCAGGGACAGTATTGCCAGGACGCGGCTCACTCAAATCAACGCGACCACCCCCAGTCGCCGTCACCGCCGGAGCTGGAGCAGGCCCAGCTTTAACCCCACCACCATCACTAGTCAACGACCAAACCAGGGTGCCAACCAACACAAGAATAACAACAAGCGCGCCAACAAGGGCTAAACGCAACTTTTTTTGTGCTTCCATAACATATCACCAATTAAAGAGCGTTTTAACAATACCGGTAGCAGAGAGAATAATGATTCCACCAATGATCGGCCACGCAACATAAGCAAGCTTTTCACTAGGCTCACCACGACGCTGGCTAATCGCGATCATCACACCGCCAATGATTAGGCCACCAAGCACGGCCACAGCCCCAAAACCCATAGCCCAGTTCAAGAACGTGTTAACAGGTTTACTAGCCTGGTCAGGAAGCTCGGGAGCAGGCGTAGGCAGGCCCGCCATACCAATCAGGGCAGTATTGACAAAGTTGAACATAATCTTCCTTTCTATGGTTTTTTAAACAGGGCAAGAGCTTTTTTAGCCAACCTTTGAGCCCCTCGATCAGGAGCTAGAGGATCGCAGCGCCACGCCTCTACCCAGGGGGTGCAAAGGCTGGCAGGAAACGCCCCACACGCGGATAAAAAAATCTCATTAACCCCCCTAGGGCGCTTTCCACCACTATCAGGCACCCACAGCACCCCACGTAAAACGCAGGCGCCAGCCAGGCCGCTAGCCCACTGCAAAGCCGCCGCGTGAGCAGCCTTAATACCACTAGCGTTCCACCTAGCCACAATCACCACCGGGACAGGCTCACCAGGAAAACAGTTGAGTTCCTCAGTTTCCATCAGTCGTGCCCAGGTAGAAGTACCAGCACCACCATGAGCCCCAACCAACACCAAACCAGAGCCTTTAACCAGGCCTGATTTAACTTCTAGTGGCATCTGCTCAAGGTCGATGCCGCCAGGCGACCATACTGGGGCAGGATCAGGCAACACCACAGGCGCTGCTTTAGCGACCGGTGACGGCAACGGGGTTGTAACCCACGGATTAACCTGACTAGCACTCACGCCCTTAAGTAACTTTCGCGCGCAAACACCACCTACAAATACCCGCCCTACCCAAGAAAATAAACCTCCACAAAACACGGAGAACACACATGAACTTTGAAGAAGATCTGACCCTGTTTGTGCGCCACACCTACACCATCTGGCACAAAACCCGCACAGGCAACGACCTGGTAGGCCAAGAATTCACCTACAAAGACGCCCTAAAAGAGATCAACTCCCTCTCTAAACGCATGCGAACCACACCACGCCACTTCAAAATCACCTACAGCGTCAGCATCAGCGCTGTAACCCCCGAACTAGAACTAGACCAAACCCCCGATATCAAAGCCATCACCCAATGGATATGGAAACAATTCCAAGCAACCCCCCCAAACCCCAACCTTTTCAAAGGACTCCCCCCAACCCTAGATGTGAGTTAGGTAACATAATTAAGGGGGGTGTCATTTTGACACCCCCCCTTTAGTCCTAGACGAAATTGATTCCTTCAATCACGTCACACAACAGTCTCTCATAGTGAGGCTTATCCAAGCTAAAAAATGGTTTACTCTCACCGCGCGTACCACTCACTAGAGTCATCAACTTACGAGCAGCTTTAGGAGTTAAACCTAAAGCCGATAATTTCGCGTCAGTAGCAGCCAACGTGTGACGACGCGAGACATCATAACTACACACAGCTATATCAACCACCCGCAAGACGTAAGCCCAAGCTAAACTCTCATCCACACCACACAACACCAGGTCAGAGATAAGCGGACCATAAACCTTTTCTAAATCATCCAGATCCGCGCCCGGTAAACGATCAACCTGATCATCCCCACTAACCACAGCCTTGCCTTCCATCAGCTCAGCCTCTAAAGGAAGATCCCGGCTAGAATTAGCTTTAAACGACATACGAGCCACTAACACCGAGAGCATCGCCCACGAATCCTGAGCACCCAAAACCTGGTGAGTTTTTAAACGCGCAACCTGCCAAGCCCAACCTAAAGCATCATCACGCGCTTGCTCCAAACTCATACCTAAAATCAAGTTTTGCCGCACACTATTTGATAAGTGTTTAATATTTTCTTTCAAATAGTTAGCAAGTAAGTCGCTAGACTCACCACACCAACCATCACTATCAGCCTTGTAAACCAGCTGCCCTAACCTGTTACTACGCGCTGGTACCGGTAAAGCCGACTTCCCCATCAGCGACGCAGACACAGACACGGTTTCAGACGAGCTCATAGCTTTTATATTCAACTCATACCGACTAATACCCTGCCCACCATCAGCACGCCACCTAGGCACCACAGACAACACTGCCTTGGTTTCTAGCCCCTTCTTAGCCCGCGCGACACTACGCGAACTCAAGCCAGTCGAACGAGCTAAAAAATTATTTGAAGCCAGAGCAACACCACGCCAGTCCGCTAAAAACGCGATCTCCCGCACCACCAGACCTTCAGAAGCAGTCAAACCAGTAAGCCGATGCGCCCAGAACTGCCAATCAAAATCCAACACACCAACCCCCTAAAAACTCACTAGACCAGACACTGCTTGTAAGGGAGTCAAAGGGGGAGGGTTTGAGCTGGTAGCCCCTGTTTTAGCGACAAGGACTACCGGCCCTTTAGTGTAATACTCAAAGCCATGCAGGCTTTAAGTACTTAACTTCGCTAGGATTTACCCATCCATTTAGCCGCAGCCCTCTCAGGACGCGGCAGCCGCTTATGCCCTAGCGGCGAAGGAGACGGGTAAAGCATTAGGCCCTTGTCAGTTTCAGTAAAAACCGCTTCAGGATACACCAACGAAATCAAAATAAGCTTAGACGTAAAAGACTGTTTAAAGCGTCGTGGCCGCTCTGTCTGGCTGCCGAACTGTGCCTGTAACGCCTCCCACGGCACCAGGGTCGGACGACGAGCCACAAAAAGCCTGTAACTAAGCCATAGATAGATATCCATAGCAAGCGGGCCGCCCTTCTCTGAAAGGAGCTTCAGGGCGCGCATATCGGTAGGGATTTTCGCAGTCAAAACTGACTGCACAAACGCACTAGACAAGCGAACATTGTTGCCCCAAAGAGCCTGCTGATCTGGCACATCATAATCCCACCAAAGTTCATAGGCCTGGGACACTGGCATCCTATACAGCCGCTGACGCCTATCACCCAGCAGGCTCCTACCCCGATCCTCACTAAAGAGAATGTCAGCGCCAAACAAACGCCGCGCCTGCTCACGCATCAGCCTGCCCTGCTTGCCCCCGTAGGGCAGGTCAAGTAATTTTAAAAAGTCGCGCATCGAATCGCCCAGCTCAATCGTGAGTGATCCATCAGACTCCAAATCGGCTTCACGCAGCACAACCTGGGTGGAAAGCCAAGGCAAAATCAGGCGAGGATACTTCCCATAGGGAAAAGCAGGCACCGGCTGACCATCAGCATCAATATCCAACAGCGGATTCAACTGCAAGCGCATGGGGCCGTTTTGACGCACCCAGGTAATTGCCCCATTAGTTCCAGGATCACGATACGGCAGGGAAAGCTGGGTAAAAATACGCGAGCAAAACCCTATTGTCTCTTCGGCGTCCTCTCGCAGCGCCATCATCTCATCCACCCAGGCGGCAGACTTTTTAGCACTCTTGAGGGCGGCGATACTTGCTAGCAGGGGTTTGACTAAATCTTTGCCAGCATCATCGCTAGTAGGGTCATTAACGGGTATGATAGCCACGGCTACCGACCCCCTTTCGTGTGGAGGGGTTGGTACGCAAGCGCCATCACAGAGCTAGGAACTCTGTGGTGGCGCGCTCTATATGCGATGCGCACCATTTACTTACAAAGTTGAGCCTATCACCACGGCGGTTAGGGCGCGAGACTTTTAACCCACAAAAATTTTAGGAACCCTTTTAACCCCAACCTATTGACATTTTAGGTGAAATATGATTACGACGCTTTTAGGTGGATTGTGATCAAAAACCGTCAAAACTGCCGTCAGGGTGGGTACTTTAGGTGCGCTTTCGGGTACCCGAAAAATCAGGGTGGGTACTTTAGGTGCGCCCCCCACTTTTCGTTGATTTCACGCGGTTTTACCTGTGGAAAACTCTGGCAACGAGGGAACCGATTTTTGGAGGGGGGTGGGTACTTTAGGTGCGCTAGGTGGGTACTTTAGGTGCGCTCAGCACCCACTTTCCCCTACTGCCATAAGGCAAAAGTAGGTGCTGCCAGAACTATATACCAGAGTCTTACTAGCCATAGTGGGGCCTGTGGATTCTGTGAATCTGTGGAAAACCATTTTTTGGAAGGGCTCATGGACTGCGCTAGCGCGCAGACTGTTTTTTTGGTTCGCTAGCATTTTTATCGGCTACGCCGCTAAAAACCGCGAACCCGCAACCGCTAGTTTCCAAAATCTGGGCGTTTTCCGTAGTACACTCACAGATCAAGAAGCGTGTTTTCCTCGCGCAAGCAGGGATGATCCCCCCTTCCATTACAAGGGTTTTGGTACGCAAGGTTTTCCCCGCGCAAGCAGGGATGATCCGGATCGTTTATGGGGTGGGGTCTAGCAATAGCCCCCATCCCTAACCCCACCTCACCAAAGAGATGAGAGAACAACGTCCCACAAACGATCGTTTAAGACCAGCCATCTACACACAGCCCTAATACAGCAACACGCCGGACCGAAACCGCCGCCCATAAACCCAGTAACTCAAAACCCCCACCAAGACGTTTTTGGACAAGCCGAGTACACTGCTTTTAAGGCACGCGCTGAGCGTCATAGAAGAACTTCGCACACAAACCATGTTCGCCAAGCTCGCTACAACCTCACACAAGCCCCACAGAGGCCCTAACAAGCCCCACCCGACCAATTCCCTACGGTGGACTTCAAACGCCCCACAGCAGCGCCCAGGAGTAGCTATATGAGCTTAGTTGGTTACGCCAGAGTATCCACCCGCGAACAAAACCCCCAAGCCCAAGAAGCAGAACTACTAGAAGCTGGAGCCATACGAGTCTACGTAGACCATGGAGAATCCAGCCGCATCAAAGACAGACCCCAATGGCTAGCCTGCCTCGACTACCTACGCCCAGGAGACACCCTTGTTGTGCGCAGACTCGACCGCATCGCCGGAAGCGAGAAAATGGCCATTGAAACCATTAACGACCTAGCCCAACGAAACATAAACATAAAAAGCCTTACCGAACCTGACATAGACACAACCACACCCATGGGCAGAGCCCTGTTCGGAATCGTTGCAGTATTCGCCCAACTACGCGTTGACACAATCCGACAAAACACCATGCGAGGCCTAGCCCACGCCCGCGCCCAAGGAAGAATCGGAGGCAGGCCCACAGTAATGACCCCTGAACGCGTAGAAGCCGCCAACCAGATGAGAGCAGAAGGAAAAACACTCACCCACATAGCCTCAGTACTAGGAGTCGGCAGATCATCAGTATCACGCGCACTAACCAAACTAGACAGAGAAGCTATAGATAACTTAAAAAATCCCTATATAAATCAAAGACCCTGAAATTTCAGTATTAAATACAGTCTTTTTTCTTGGGATAGTCAAAAACTTGTTTAAAATCCCAAGAAAAAAGACTGTAACTATAGCTAGTAACCTAAAAAACACTCACGTGTATATGGTCGTAATGGCCACCAGCGCAGTCACTTGGGTCGTAAATGCCGCCAGCACCGTCATATGCATACCAGCCCTTATCTGGCTCCCAAATACGGCCCTGCCAGATGATATAGCTGATTCCATATTTTTTGGAATTCTCAATTAGCCACTGGGCTGCGCCATCACCAGCGACCTTTCCCGTAAGCGGATCGTTAGAGCGATCTGCATTCTCCTTATAACACCCATAAAACGGAATGTCGCAGGCCTTACCCATAGGGTGGTCAGAGGTCGGGTTGGCAGGGTGTGAATCCCAGCAATACAAAGCCGGAGTTTTAATTTGGGGATACTTAGCCATGACCGCAGTAATCATGACATATGTGCGTTTTGTGACTTTGCCTGAGTGTTGGTTCCCCGGGGTAGGATCCTCGTGATCTTGCGGCTCGGGTGGGTAGCCACCCGGAGGAGCGACATCACCCCCACCACCAGGAGCCTCATACTTAGATTTAGCCTCCAAAATACGGTGAACGTATTTAATAGTTTCAGGGAAATCTGGAATACCACCAGCATTAAGAACATTACCCAGCCCCGCATTATACGAGGCTAAAGTTAGCTCAACCACATCACCTTTAATATCACCAGATTTTATATAAGCCTCAACCTGGGCAGCCAGGTTACACATATATTTACCCTGGGTAGGGATTGCGTCAGCCGGATCCCAAACATTAATTTTGCCGTCCTTGTTAAAATCCTCGCCCACACTAGCCCACGTGCCGGGCATAAACTGCGAAATTCCTTGCGCCCCAGCGTAGGATTTTGCGTTGGGATTCCAGTTTGATTCAATCTCAATTTGACCCGCGATCAGCGACGGGGCAACCTGTGAGCACCTGCTACCAGCAGCTAGCACTAGGTCTCGATACTGGTCGGGGACGTTAACCAAGCCACCACCAGAACCCGACGACCCATCATCAGTATTTGTCGATAGGGGAGCACCAAAAATAAGCAGCAGCGGCAACGTTGAAAATATGAGGAAAATTATTCCTACAAGCCCTTTACTACTAGCCTTCATGCGTCAACCTTCCTTGAGACCTCGCACTAGCTAGTTACGCTTGCGCGCAAATCTGGCTAAAC
>ERZ773233.752-NODE-752-length-20460-cov-12.678608_pt1 | contig 20460 bp, 25 predicted proteins | sample MGYA00580991_ERZ773233 | MGnify/ENA primary metagenome ERZ773233 (study PRJEB29015, sample SAMEA2738178) | human oral metagenome | biome: human oral; feature: human-associated habitat; material: saliva | place: China | collected 2161 ...
ATTTGTATAAGTTATATATTATGGAAATTGATATTACAATTAAAAATATAGATAAAGACATAGTAGAAATAGATAAAAACATAGTAAAAAATATAGATTTAATAGATAAAGAATGAAGATGATTTGTTGCTCAAAATATACTTGCTCAAACTAGAAACCTATTACAAGCTATTTTTTTTAAAATATATCTTTCAGATGAGAATCCAATATTAGAATCAGAATATAATAATCTTGATAAAGCAACAAAATATATTCATTCAAAATGAAAATATAGAACATTTTCTAAATTTTTTAAATTTATTAACACTTCAAGTTCACATTATACAGAAAGTCCTGAAAATTCAGAAATTCTGATTATTAAATATATACGTTATTTTTATGAATTAAAAAAATTCATGGAAGAAGAATATGATATTGTTATTTTAGAGAATTTACATAAAATTGTAAATAATAAAGATACTTATCAGCAAGAATATTATAATAAAATTTGAGAAAAAATTAAAAATAATAAAAACTTAATTCATAATAAAGACTTAAGTCGTGAAAGATTTTATATACAAAAAATAAAACCTTTTTTTGTAAAAAATGAAATTTTTTATGAAGTTACTTTTAATAGAGCAAGTGATAATACTAGTAAATTTGAAAGAATCATTGCTTTTACCAATTTGGATATTTTAGAAAATTATGCTGTAAAATTCAATATTGTAAATGAAGAAGTAAACATAAATGATTTAACAACACCTATATATATTATAACTTCTTGGGAAATTTCTATAAGACCTTGTGAATTTCAAAATTTTTGAAAAATTTTTTGAATTGATTTAAAAATATCTTCTTATACAAAGTGACTATCGAAATTTATAGAATATTTAACAAATAATAAATTGAATTTTGTTGACATAATAATGTTAAAAAAATCAGATTATACAAATTTTAAAAATAAATTTGCAGAATATAAAGATTGAAATTTATCAAGTTTTTTTGAGGTTTTAGATAAAGCTTATAATATAATAAATAATAATAAACCAGGTAGTATAATTTTAAGGTATTTATTATTTAAAATGAATAATAAAATTATAAAACTACAATATGAGGATTCGAAAAATCAATTTTTATCAGATCTGTGTTTAGAGCGTTGAGCTATTCCATTTGATACTATGCCATTTTGTACCTCACTTATAGGCCATAATCCTAGAAATGTAGACCTTATTGAATGCATAGACACATCTTGAAGAGATGAAGAATTTTTTGTTAAATCTATCCTTAATAATATTGAGCAAAAATGAATATTATTTACTGAAAAAAATAATGATAAAGAACTTGAATTATTAAATAAATATAATGAAAAACTTTATTATAAGCATGTAGAAAAAAGGGAATTGGTTTTTAAATATGATTACTTTTATTTAAAATGATATGTAAATACAACTATTAAAATTTTAGATTATTTACAAGAATTTAATAAAGAATGATTGCCATGATATAAAAATTCTGTAGAATTTTGGTTAAAGGATAAAAAAAATGATTATATTGATGATGAATGAAAAAAAGAGTTATTGTTAAAAATGTTTGAGAATTCAAAAATATCATGCATATTTTGAGCTGCTTGAACTGGTAAGACTACTATGCTAAATTTTATTTCTGATTTTTTTCAACAACATAAAATTTTATTTCTAGCAAATACTCACCCAGCAGTAGATAATTTAAAAAGAAGAATAGATTATGCAGATGACAATAATTGTAAGACTATTAAAAGCTTTCTTTCAGATAAGAACGTGAATTCCAAATATGATATTTTAATTATTGATGAATCAAGTACTGTAAGTAATAGAGATATGCTAGAAATTTTAGAAAAGGTTCAGACACAATCAATAATTTTAGTTTGAGATGTCTACCAAATAGAATCAATCCAATTTGGTAATTGGTTTAGTCTTATAAAAAATTGATTATTTGATCCAAAATCAATTTATGAATTAAAAAATGTTTATAGAACAAAAGATAATAATTTACTTAATTTTTGGAATAAAGTTAGAAATATGGATGATGATATTATTGAATATATTGTGAAATATGATTATTCGGATATTTTGAGTGATAAAATTTTTGAAAAATTTCAAGAAAATGAAATTATATTGTGTTTAAATTATGATTGATTTTATTGAGTTAATAATATAAATAAAATATTACAGGCGAATAATCCAAATGAAAAAATTTGATGGTGAACACAAATATACAAAGTAGGAGACCCTATTTTATTTAATGAAATTGCAAATAAAAGATTTAATTGAATACTATATAATAATTTACAATGAATAATTAAAGAAATAAATAAAAATAATGATGAAATAAATTTTAAAATTGAGGTTGATATAGAAATTGAACCCAAAAATTTACTTTTTCAAAATGATTTAAAAATCTTAGAATCTTTAAATTGAAAAACATTAGTTGAATTTTCAGTTCAAAAACCAATCAGTACTGATAATGATGATGAAAACACAGATCGAGAAGTACCTTTCCAAATAGCATATGCAGTTTCCATACATAAATCTCAATGACTAGAATATGATTCAGTAAAAATAATTATTTCAGATGAAATCTGAGAACAAATTAGTCATAATATTTTTTATACTGCTATAACTAGAGCTAGAAAAGTTTTAAAAATCTACTGGTCTCCTAAAATTCAAAACTCAATAATAGAAAAATTTTCTATAAATAATAATATAAACAGATCGTTATTAATGAAAGTTATGGAAGATAATAATTCACAATAAAAAGGACTTTTCAGTCCTTTTTATTGTCCCTTCCCAACCCTCATCACAACCCTAATAACATCTTCTTACACAAAAATTTTATCCACAAATTTATGAACTAAATCCATCCATTGTTTTTCTGTAAGATTTTCTAGCTTGTCTTTATACTCTTTTTCTACTTCAAGAATTGCTTCAAATCACTCTTCTTTTTTGCTTAAATATTCTAATCTTTCCTTTATTTCTTCATAATTTTTCTCAAGAATTTTACTTTATTTTTCACATCATCAAGGATTTTTTGTAAATCATTTTCTTCTTCAGGATTTTCCAAAATTTGCCTTAAAATCGTTGTTTTCAGCTCTTGCTTATTTTCCAAAATTTTTGCAATTTTTTCCATTTCTCATGCGAAATTATTTTTTCTTTCCGCTTCTTTTTCTCATCAATTTTTCCATCTAAATTCTTCTATAAATTCTTCAATAAATTTTTCTGCATTTGTCAGCATTTGCTTAATAATCGGATTTATAGTATTATGAAGCTTTATTTCGGAAATATTAGAATTTTTGCAAATATGATATGCTTCGGAATTTTTTGGTGCAAGATTGTCTTTTTTCTTACCCCCACAACGATACTGATGAGTCTTTTTATAAATTAAATAATGATTAAAACTTTTTCCACACATTCCACATTTTAAAATTCCTGTATAAAAATGTCTTTCTCATCTTCCGCTTGTTAAAGCCTTTGCTTTAGAGATTTTTTCTTGAGCTTTTTTAAAAATTTTTTCTTCAATAATTACAGGACAAGGAATTTTTATCCACTGAGAAAAATCCTTATCTTTGATCACATTTTTTCCATTTTCCTTTTTTTACTTCGGTTTTATTACAAAATAAATTTCATAAATAGGTTTCATTTTTTAGAATTTGGGAAATATGATTTGAAGAAAATCTTCAAATATGTTTTTTTGTTTTATTTTTCCTTATTGGAGCCTTTATTGAGGTTAAATATTCTGAAATTTCTCACATTGTCTTGTCTTCTATAATATACATTTCAAAAATTTTTTGCACAGTTTCTGCTTCTTCATCATGAATTACAACTTTATTTCATTTTCCATCAAATTCTTTTTTGTATCCATAAGGTGGTGTCGGTCAAAAGGTAAAATTTTGGAATATGCCGTATAGTGATATTTTGGAAGCCGAAAAAGTTTGGAATATAACTAAAAATATTTCACAATCATGAAATATTGTAAAAGAACCTTCAAAACAACAAAATGGAAAAATCGTAAGAAAAACAAATTTTCTTTGAAAAACTGAAAATAAAGAAGCAATTTAAATTGCTTCTTTATTAGTTTTTATTAACTTTTTATCTCTTTTTATAATTATCTCCAAATAGAAATAATCTTGTTTATAGTCAAATTTCTTGTCTCTTGAAAAAATTTGATTGAGTTGTTTATATGGTGGGTGATGAGGGATTCGAACCCCCGACCCCCTGCTTGTAAGGCGTGTGTTCTCTCCTTTTATCACCAACCAAATTTCTTTGTATGTTTGAGATGAATATATTCATCTCTTTATTTTTGTCAAAATATTTTTCACAAAATGATATTGACTTTTTATTTTTTATTTGACAAAATAATATTTTTCCATATAAAATCCTTACTTGCATAAATTGGTTTCTATTTTATAATATATTTTATATGTACTATGGAAATTAAACAACTTTTTGATACTTATCGTAAAAATCTTGTACTTGCAGGACTTGAGCCAACTTCAATAAAATACTACATTGAACACGCTGACAGATTTTTTCGATATACTAACTTACAATTTTCAGATTTTGAAAATTTAGCAACTTTTCGCGAAAAATATTTTTTACTCGCCAAAAGGGGTATCAAAAATTCTTCCCTCGGGAAATATTTAAAATGTATTTGGAAATTCGGTGATTTTCTCGAAGAATATCAAATTATTTCCAAAAATGAAACCAGAAAACAAAAATTACCACGATGTGGAGAATCTCCCGTCGAAACACTCACAAAAACAGATATTACTCGCGTCCTCAATGCGATCGAAGAATATTGGACCACGCACTGAAATTCATTCTGGAAAAATAATGATTTTCTCGAGGAGAGAAACCTCCTGCTTGTTAAAATTCTCTGCTGTACTGGTATTCGCCGCAGCGAAGCTATCAATCTTACCCTGCAAGATGTTACTTCCACCAGTATTCGTATTTCCCACGCTAAGATGAAAACCTACCGAATGGTATTTATTCCATCATGGCTTGGTTCAGAAATTTGGCGTTATATAGAAAATTTTCAGCCGAAAAAATTTTTATTCGAAAATTTCTATACGAACGAAAAATTGCAACCACGCAGCGTTAATCGTATTATTAAAAAAATTCAGGACCAAGTCGGAATTGACCTCTATACTCATAAATTCCGTCACACATACGCCACAAATTGTATAAAAAATGAATCGATTTACACACACTCCAAAAACAACTCTGACACAAAAATATTCGTACCACCAGCCGATATCTCAATATCGCAGATCCAGAGCGAGAAAAAATTATACAAAAAATTTCCAAAGCTGATTTTTTATAAAAAACTTGCAAAAATTTTTATTTAGAATATATATTACCTATGAAGCAAAAAGAAAAATTTTTTTCCAAAAAGACTTTGGTACAATTTCTTGCAATTGTTATTACTTTCACATTTGGTATGATGTGAATTGCAATATCAACCTACTATAATCTTTCAGCAGATAGCATTGCTGGGATAAAAATATTTATTATCATTGCTCTTCTTATTATTCACTCCTATTCTGTGAAAAAATTAGGAGATAATAGACTTTCAGGAGTTTTCCTTTTTGCAATGATTCTTGCTATTATAGTTACGCATTTTAATATGAATACATTCCATGTATAATAATCATTTTCATTTTTCAGTTCTTGTAGGAACTATTATTGTTGTTATATGTTTGTTAGTAGGATTGGTGCAATGGATTATTTCATTTTTTTAGTATGAAAGAACGAGACAAAAATATTTTACGATGGATTGGTTTTATTCCAGTTTCCTTAATCGCAGGGGCTTTGGCTATGACTATACTGAATTATTTTATTATCCTTGGGAATAAAGCAGTCGTTCTTGGGCTTCCTGAATTTTTAGGGTGAAAGACTTTGTTTTTATTTATGATAGATTGGTTTTGTGTTCCTGGGGTTGTAACTGCCTGAGTTCTTATTGCAATTATTGTAGCTCAAGAAATCGCACCAAACGAAAAAGTAGCTCTTTATGTAATGTGAGCATTACTAATGGGTGTATGTGTTATATTTGGGTATCTACATCAACAATCTTGAAGCTCCCAATTGGCTCTTTGATATTTTATATCTATACCACTTTTGCTTTGATATTTAAAAAACACGGACTAATCCGTGTTTTTATTTTTGAATTTTTTGCGAAGCTCTTTGGATATCAAACCATTATCCCAGAGGTCTTTCAGTTCACTTTCAGTCATTTTTTCCATGTGGAGTAATTTTTCATCATTTGAACTTGCGTGATAAAATCTCTGAACATTCTGATTATCCTTATAGGTTCGCATAATATAGAAATCCTTTTTAAATTCCTCAAATCGGCGTTTTTGTTTGTCATCCATTCGATGCCCACCCATTCTATCTTTGACAGCATTGACAATTAGAGTAGCACGCCCAAATCCACTATCCTTTTCCCATTCATCCATTGCGAATTTCATGATGTCCGATTTTTCTTGACGCCATTCTGACTGTTCAGCGTTTTTTTCGTATTTCACACGATCAGCCTCTGATATTTCTACTCATTTGTTGAAATAATCATTGATATCATTCCAGATTTCCACGCCCAAAGCTCGTGTTTCTGCTTCTTTTTCAGGATTTCGAGAAAGTACCAAATATTCTTCAATTCGGTTGTCAATTTCCTGAATTCGTGTTTTTTTCGCTGTGTATTCCACCATCTGATTTTCAGTTAGTGGTAGGAGTCCTTTTCGTCCAGAAATAAGCATCTGCTCTACCTCATCCTTTTCAGTTTTAAATCGTTCCATCATTCGCCCAGACATGAAGAATCGTTTTTGTTTAAGACTTGATAGAGGATTCATTGCAGTATCCGTACCAGTTACATACCCCACTGCTCGACCAAAATGTCCTTTTAACAAATGATCAATTTGAATCGGCGACAATACGCCAGCCTGTCCAGTCCACTTTGCAAATACAGAAGTTCCATCATGATATCGGAATTGTACTGGTAGCTTCTGCATATAACTACTTTCAAGGTCTCGTACTTTTGGAAATGTAGTTTTATTAAAGCCAACTTCCAGTATTGGTTTGATAATCTGTGGAATCCAAGAAATTGCCGCTTTAAATGGTTCAGTTGGATTAAGTTGGTCAGGAAGCCAAGAAGTAAGTGTGCTAACATATTCTTTCATAGAATAATTCGCACCCTTCTGGTCATATAGCATCATCCCAATCATCGCCCCAACTGTCCCCAATTCTTGGGAAAGTGGGATTTTTACAAATTCCCCATTTCATTTTGGCAGGAATAAATATTGCCCAAATTGTGACGGCTCCATATCAAGCAATGCTTGTTTGGTCTCATCATCTGCCATACTTATCGCCAGAGCCATTGTAGCTACTATAAGTGCAGTAGCAGAAAGATACACATTGCGGATTCGTTTTCTTCCCAGTGATGTTTTATTGGTTCTCATATACTGAGAAACACCCTGAATAGTTGCATTTAAGAATGGTACGGAACGAATAAAACCTCGCCCAAATGTATTGCTCATAAGCCTTCCTTGATGATGAAACGGTGCTGTGAGCTGTCCTGCGTCTTCTAGTGCCTCCCATTGTGTTTTCCCATTCTCTCGTGCGAGTACATATTCTTGCATACGGGTAGCAATTTCTGAAACATTGGCAGGAACGCCCAACAAATCTGCTGCTTGCATTGCTTTTTCTCATGTCCATTTAGCACTATTTTTAAGATTTTGTACCCACTTTTTGAGTCCTTCTGTCTCCTTTTTAACTCCTGATAAATACTCCAACATATCTCCCCCATGTGCCAGCGCCCAATCTCCTCTTGTTTGATGTCCTGCAAGAGCTATATACTCGCGCATATACTCCCAAGTTTTTCCTCGGCGTTTCGTGGCAATCTTGTAGATGGATTGTACTTGATCAATAAGTGGTTTGTATCCATTCTTCGTATGAGTTACCGCAGACCACTGATCACGGATGAGGTTGATAGTAGCAAATGGAGTATATAAGCCAGTAGTGCCCTTCACAAACGCTCCCGTTGCATTCGTAACAAATCTTTCGAGATCTCCTCGTTTTTCTGGGCGGAACACACTTCTTAGTACTTCTACCAAATCACTACTCAATACCATTGCCTGCGGTTTTCCATCTACATATTTTGTGATGATATTTTCATCCATATTCAGAGGCTTACCATCAGGAGTGGTATATGTTACCTTTCCGTTAATAGGAGTTTCCACAGCGTTGATAGCCTGTGCAAATTGTGGAAATTCTGTCATCAGATCATACACTCGGTTTACTGTGAGTTGCTGATACCCCTTTCGTATGGTCTCAATATGGTTAGCAATCGCCCCAACAAGTGGATTGACGATTTCGGCAGTACCACCATCACGCCCTTTGAGTTGTCGCATTTTTGGAACAGAAAATCATGAAATTTGCAATTGTCCATTGAGTTGCCCAATAATACCATCATCCAGCACACGACGCATTGGTGCATATCAGTAGCTATTTTTCAGAGCCTTATAGTGTTCGTTACTAATAAGCCCTACATTGTGCTGTAATTCTACATCCTGACGGAGCATGTCATCAAACTTTTTGGACCACTTCGCGAATTGCATTTTATACTGATTATGCACACTTTCTACTGTTTTTCTGGAAAGAATACTTTCGTTCGCTTTAAGATACCCTATTACATCGTTGCGACGCTTTGTGAGTCGCTCTTTATCTTCCCCATCTTCCATTTTTTTCAGACGAGCATTTATTCTGTCCAGTCGTTCGTATTGCCCAACCTGATCTCGTGCAATTAAGAAATAAGAAAACTCATCAATTTTCCCTGCTTTCCCAATTTCTGCGATCAGCGACCCCCAGTTATAGTCAAACTTTTTTTCGAGTTCCAGTTTATCATTAAAATGCCAAAATTCTTGCTGTTTTGTGTATTTTTTGTTCGCAACCGTCGCCCCCAAATCAATTCCCACATGCTCAATATTTCGCAAAATTCGATTATTGATAGCCTTGCTCGCATACAAGAGATTATCGACATCGAGTTTATTTTTTGCCTGTCGTTGCAGTTTCGCAAATGGCACTACCACATCTGCCATCATCTGCTCTATTTTTTCTCCAAAAGTCAAAAAAGTTTTAAAGCCATTATTTTTCTGATCATCATTGACAACCGCTCCGATTTTATCCAAATCACTCAATCCATGGTATTCTCGTACAATTCTGTCCATTTCCTCATTGAGCAATTTTTGCATAGGATGTGGATTGTCTACAAAGGTTTCCACCAATAACGGAAATTTTTGACGAATAGTTTTTGGCATCATCAGGTATTTTTCCTGAATCATTGCATATCATTCATGTATTCTTCGCTGATATATTTCCTCCGTACTCGCTCACGGATACATTTCATAATATGCTCGTTCCAATTCACTCGCAATTTGCGGGTCATCTTGCTTAGATCGTACCACCCCATTTCGTATATCCACCACATGCGAAAGCTCATGTGTTACCGTATCAATATCATTTATGGACTGAATCGCAATATTTTCAGATTCTGGATAGAATGTGCCTGTTGAACCCTTTTGTACATATCGTGTATAATATGTATCCAGTTTTTGGATGACTTCACGGATACTATCTGCCAGCTTAAAATTTTCTGTTTTGAGAGTTTCACGCTGTTCAGCATTTCCAATTCACTCTTTTTTGTAAATTTCCTCACGATTATCTACTGGTTTTTCTTCTTTTGGCTTTTCATCTTTTTGCGGTTTTTCATCTTTTCGGAAAGTTGGTATGTTTTTATTGAAGGTCAAAACTTTTTCTGATTCTTCAGGAGCTTTTACTTTATTGTTTTCTTCCCACTCCTTTTCTAATTGTTCTGGAGTTTTTACTCCTATGCTTTCGTCAGATTCTCCATATGGAGTTCTGGACATATCATAATAGGGTACGCCATCAAATTCTGATTCTTCATTTACTTCATACCCCAATCCTTCATAAAAATCTCTCAATTGTTCAGCTTCAATTGCATCAGACTGCGGATATGCTCAGAGTTCAATTCTATCTACCCCCTCATTATCAGCGATTTGCTCAGCTTTTTTCATGAGTTTTGTCCCAATTCCTTTGCGTGGGGTTTTTGCTTCCACTATATCGATGATCATTATAGTCTCATCATCTTCTCGATCGATAGAAAATTTTAGTTCTCCATCTTCAAGCTTAATAGTAGCACCAGTCAGTTTTCCTTCCCACTTTCTTTCATCCACGATTTGGAAAGTGTGATACTTAATATATTCATCTTTTGAAAGATTTTTATTCTCTTTACTCGGAGTTCGCTTTCCTTTATTTTCTCTATTTTTTTGAGAGAATGTGTTTATATCTCCAAAAATTTCTTTATGTGCACCTGGTCGATACAAATATTCTTCACCCAGTGGCTCATCCTTATTATCAAGTATATCCCCAAGGCGTACTTGTTTTTCTATTACATGACCCATTCCAGCATAAAGTTGCGCCAACTGTTTATTTGTCGTAATAAAATCGCCTGGATTTATTTGTTTTTGAATTTTAGGTGCTCCCCTATATACAGTAATCACTGTGTGAGGAGATTTATTCATGTTATTAGCAAGGGTGGTTATATTGTCTCAAAGGGTTGCACTTGCTCGTTTTTCAGGCTCATACTTAGTAAATACTGTGCCAGTAGGATTGATAGAATTGAGTATAGAATTATCTTTTTTTATACTAAAATAATTTATATTATCTCAATGATCTATAATATTTTTCTTTATTTTCGTATCTTCTTTTTTAATGAAAGGAGTAATGATTTCTTCTATTTTTGAAATAATGCTTGGAGAATTTTTATCAAACATTGAGAGTTTTAATTCGCGACGAATATCGCCCGATGTTACATTCCCAATTTGTTTTGCTTTTTCTATGAGGCTGTTAATCTCCTTTTCATATTTTATTTCAATATCATCTTGAAATCATTCTACTGTGCTCTTCTTAAACGCAGCAAATTTTTCCTCCGCATCCTTAGCAACCTGTTTTGCAGTGTTTACGCGTTCTTCTTTTTCATGTACTGAGTGAACGCTGTCAGCATTCCGATCAAGTCCTCTTCAAATGCTTCTTGTTCTTCCTCACTCAGGCTTTTGTACCATTCAAGCATTTCTTCTGCTTGTTGTTCGTGGAAGTCAGTATCGTTTGTAGTCATAAAAAGTTGTTACAAAATAATCCCAAGCCTCGTCCGTTGTTTCCAACGCGTCATATCCTCATTTACGAATTGTATCCAGCAATTCTTCAAGTTTCTGTACATTTTTTGAATGTTTTCCCTGTTTTTTATACGCAATAATTTTTTTCAGTCAATGTTTAAAGGTTCTAAAATCTCTCATTAGAGCCTCTATCGTTCATTCTGGCGTAACCTGAATAATGTGTTTTTCAGATGGTGTAAAAAAATCATCTTTCTTTCGAATCAGCGTATTCCTCATGGTAGCAGGTGCAAGCGTTTTATAGGTAATTCTTGCTAATTCCTGAATATCTTGGTTTGATATAGTACCATCCTCTGTGAAGTATTTTACTTCATCTTCAATTCCCTTTATTGCTTCCTCTGCGGTATCTGCATATGCTTTTTCTACCAATTCGTCATATTTTTCTAGAATCACCTCATCTTCCAATGTTTTATGTTTTTTGCTTCGAATAGCGTCAATTTCATCACCAAATATTTCACCAAATTCCTTATCCGAGAGTTGGTCAAAATCCTGTCTCACCGCCTCTTTTGTTTTTTCTGAAAAGTCCCGTACCGCATCTTCGTATTTTCGGTTCATTTCCTCATCGTATTGTGCTAAGAGTTCATCAGGAGTTTCCATCATAGGCGCTTGAAGTGCCGAACCTTCCATATACTCACTCGCACGGCTCATACTATCCACCACTGCTGCTTCCTTAGTTTCAAATACTGTTTCAAACGGCAGATTTGTATTTTGTGTGCCATTTTCCACGCGTGCATTCGCAGAAAACTTTTTTTCGTCGTACTGCACTGTTTCGATTTCTACCGAAGAATTTTTTGTTTGTGCAACAAATGCAGGCTTTTTTGTGATGTTCTGGAAATTCTGCAATACCGTTCTTGCGATCATTTGCGTCGTCTGATCATACTTTTCGCCGTTTTGTACGATATCCAGCGCTACATTGATATTACGCTTCATATCGTTGTACAATTCGCGAGTTTTCGTATTTGTCACCGCACCAACAGCACCACCCAGTAGTCCACCAATAAGTGCTGATTCTGCGACATTATCCCAATAGCTCTCTATCAGTCCTTCCTGTTTTTTGAAAGTATTTGCCAGAAGTTCTTGTAGTCCTTCTGTCGTCCCTTCCTTGATAAAATCCCCAGCCACTTCTCTAAAAGCCTGTTTGTAACTTCATTTTATGACTTGTGAGGCATTTGGACCAAAGAGTTTTTGAACTTTTCCAGCAGGGAAAATTCCCTCCAAGAGACTTGCCCCCACTGCATATGTTTGAGAAATATCTGACGCTCGGGCGTTATCTACTCAGGCGTCTATCAATTCCGTTTTCATTGATCCATATTCCTGAGAATACCCAAAAGCCGTTGCACCAGCCAAAGCACCACCTCCACCAAGTGCTGAACCAGCCGTACCATATACGATTGCCCCCAGTAGATTGATACCGCCAGCCAAAAGGTTTTCTCCGAGAGTATCAGGATTTTCTTTACTATGACGCCTCATCTCTATTCCCATCGCATCAGAGTTCTCACCGAAAAAATTTGCTAATGCATGATTTCCTGATTTTCGCGCCATATCTTCCATCATTGCATTCAGGTTCCGTCCTGCCCCCCTAAAAGTCTGTTTCGCTGCTCCCCATAATCCAGTATCCTGATTTGCTTCTTGTCCCCAGTCAATATTCGCAATTTCCATGTGGCGTTTAGTTCTTGCAATATCATATTGACGAGTTCTTTGCTTGAATTTTTCTGGATCTTCATCGCTGGTAATAGGAGTAGTTATAGTACGCCCTACTTTATCCAATACATAACTTCCCGCTTTCCCAACAGTATTTGCAAAACTTGCCCCCAATTCTTCCTTTACATCCCCCCAGAAAGTTCCTGTTTTCTTTGGTTGCACTTTTGGATCATCAAACGGATTCCAGTCAGTACCAGCAAAACTATTTTCTATCTTATTTACCAATGGTCGACCAAAAATAATATCAGTCATACCTCTATTTCTGAAATTTTCATATTCTCTTGCTTGCTCCATTGCTACATACGACTGCACTTTTGGATCGTTTGAAGTATCGCGATTACTTTGCTGTATGGACCATTTCCCGCTATTTGCTTCTTTTTGAGCCTCTGCTATAAGTTCAGAGCGTGGCTTATATTCTCCAGTTTTTGCGTCATATACCAAAGGTTCTTTTGGTTTATCATCAGCCTGAAAAACCCCACTTGCAGGCATTCTTTTTCTTGCATCATTCCAGACTTTATCTATGAGAGCCTTTTTCCCAGCATCCGCAGCGTTGTACCCATACCGACTACGAAACATTTCTTTCGCTCCGAGTGTTACCTCTTCACGAATATTTTTATCGTTATTTATCCCCTCCCAGAGATTTTTTTCAATTTCTTTTTCTCGACCACTGCTGTTATTGTAGTCGACTTTTCTTTGGGCTTGCTCGTCGAAATTTTTCATCGTTTTTTCCATCGAGCGTTTCCATGAAAAATTACTCGTTGTCGGAGTGACTGTTTTTGCAGGATTTTCCGCAAAACTGAATTTTTTCTTTTCCTCTTCTTTATTTTTGTTATTTTCGAAGAGATCATCAAAATATCACATAAAAAAGCGTTAGTAAATAATTACTCACGCTTTCTTTTTACCAAGAATCTTTTTTTGTTCTGTATTTGTCATAGGTAGATTTTCCACCTAGAGCGTTGTAGAGCATTTCTTGGATTCTTTCATCATTCCAGCCATCTTTTCTGAAAGTGTCCTTGAACGAAGTAAAGAGAATATCGTGAGCTTCATCGAAAGAATATTTGCCTTCGATTAGCTTAGATTTTACTTCATCAAGTTTCTTTTCATAACGCTCACGCTGTCTTGTAGCCTCTTTTTCGCTTAATGATGAGCCGTTTGAGGTATTATTTTTCCCTCAAACCATCATGAATCCACCATTTTTGAGAATACTAGATTTAGTAACCCAGTGAGTTTTTTGTTTTTCATCTCCATCCCAATTCCAGTCGTGGATCAAGACTTTATCTCCCTGTTCTTCCAGCACAATTCCGACATGCCCAAACTCAGGTTTTGCCCCATGTCCTGATGGTTGCCAGATTGCCAAACCTCCCACCTGAGGCGTTTTACTATTGATATGTTTAGATTTTGTTGAGTATGCATCCCCCATTCGTGCAGATTCTCCGATTCGTCCGAGATAGTCATTTACCCCTTGCCCACACTGCCCAGTAGTACGACACTGTTCAATAACACTCGTTACATTATTTTTCGGCAATCCTGCTGCTGTTTTTGATATTGTTCCTGTTTGTGTATCAAAAACTTCACCATCTTTGTATTGATACCTTCCATTCTGCGAAGGGGTACTCGCTTGCCCCATATCCACACTTTCCACCTTCATTTGTCCTGTCTGCTTGTCTCGCATCACAAGATTCAAAACCTGTCTTCCGTTGACATTCGCGGTTGACTGCTGGATGATATCTGATTTTGGATTTTTATCGTATACAGACTTAATCAGCCCCATAGGAAATCCTGACTGCAACTCCAATTTTGCGATTTGGTTTTCCATTTCAGGCGTCCATGAAGATTTTTCTATACTTCCATTGATTACGCCATTATAGATTGTTTGAAGTGTTGCTTGTGCATCCTTCATTCGTTCGCGTTCCTGAGCGTTCTGCTGTTTGATATCATCTTTGTACATATCCAGCATATCACGATTTCGTTTGTAGTCGCTTTCGAATCGCTCTTTGGCTCTGGTATAATCCTCAGCCCCAGCCTTCATATACATATCAATCACATTCATCGTTGTTTTGTATCGATCATTGACATATGAAGCCTCGTTACGCAAATATTGCATACGCGTATTGTGCTGTTTCTCAATTTCCGATACTCGTCCGGCGATTACTCCCATTGGTACGGCTTTCCCCTCGGCATAATCCTTTCGTTCATTATTCCGAGTTGTCAGGTCAGCCATTTGTTTATTGAGGTCAGCCATCTTCTGCTCCATTTCGTCTACTCCATACTGCTTGCGACGATTTTCCAAATCTTTCACCGCAGAGTACACATCAGGTGCTTCCTTTCCACCCGTAAGCAAATGTTTGTATTGTTCGTTATATTTAGCAAACCCCTCAGGGCTTGGCGACTGAATATTCCTATTTTCGAAATTCTGAATCATTTTTTGATTCATTGCCGCATTGATATCATTAAGATTCTGTGCACTCGACAAATCTTTTTTATATTCATCCTTGATTTGCAAACTACCATCCGCCCCACGATAAAAGGCATCCATATTGAAGCTTCCCTGATTTCCGTGTTGATTCCAGAGGGCTTGTTTATTTGCCATGTTATACTGCTCTGTATTTACTCCAATATCTCGGTTAATACTTTCGTTTCCTCCTGTATACGGATTGTATGAAGAATCCACGCCAGTATATCCTGTTCTGGTAGAATAATTTGGGATTTCCTGTGTTACAGGACGGCTGGTTGAGCCGTATGTTTTCCCTTCATTTCTGGCTTGTTGAAATAGTTGTTGAGCCTTGGCAAAATCTCCGCCAGTCTGCTCCATAAAATAAGGTAGTGAATTTTCTGTTTGCATAATATTATCCGCCTACTGTGGCATAAATAGTAAATTGTTGTCATCCTTCTGTTTCCATAGTGACATAGTTTCAAGCTGTGCGTACCAGTTTTAGTGTACTTGATGGCAAGTTTTGACTTCCATCAATTCTATTGCCATTGACTGTAAGAGATACAAAACTTCCAGAAAAAGCCTCTAAATTACCATTACAATTGATGTTATCTGGATTTAATATGCCATCTACATGAACAACTGGTGCGTCAATTCCATATTTTGAACTAATTTTTGACACATAGATATCCGCTACAATATCTGAATTTCCATACCCCATTCGTATTCCTCGTTCCGAGGTGCTAAATGTTGGGTGCTGTCAGCTTCCATAGGATAACAAATTTGTGCGTCGGAGTTCTACCCTCGGACCTCTCTCGGCAGTTTTTACTGTTGTACCAATGATTTGTGATCCCTTTATAGTTACACCATTGATATTTCCGGCTGTGATGCTTCCGAGCGTTCCATTTGGTGCTGAGAGCGTTCCAGCAAATGTTGCATCCCCATTTGAATTGATAGCAAAAGTAGCACTTCCATTTTTTGCTCCTACAATTCCGTTTTGGTTCATGAGTACACCACTTCCAGCAGTTACCTCACCATTTGTATTCCAGCTCACATTTCCACTTTTGAATGCCCCCTCATACCCAGCAAAAGTAAAATCTTTGAGAATTTGTCCTGTTTCAGTGTTCAGTTTCCCTGTCACAATTTCCCCATTTACATTGATTACTTTTGCAATGGTTTCCGTTGATCTTCCAGAAATCGTCCCACGGATATCTGCGTTATTCATACGAGTATTTCCGTCCATATCCACACGAAACGGCGCATCTTTCCAGTTCGACGCTCCCAGATACATTCCTTGTCCGTCCACTTTCAGCGATCTGCGTCCACCACCCACCGATAGACTCATCATATTCTCGTTTCGTCCAGATGGTTTGTTTGGTTCAATAATTGGTGCTGGTATGTCTGTAAAAGGATTGATAATTTGCATACTACATAAGTTTAAGATTGAGAGATTCTACTTCCGTATCTCCTGAAATTTTCACAATAAATTTCGACTTTGTTCACGCTTTGAGGTGCGTCTTTGTATAGATAATTCCGCGATTTTTATCATTCGTGGTTTCCAGTTTTCTGTACGCCTCGTTGTTATTTTTTTGCCAGATTTCTATTTTCGAATTATTTGAAAATTTTCTGTACGCCACCAGCGCTTCTGAACTCTGAAAATTATCTCTTTCCAGCATAATCGCTCTGGTTTCGATAAATGCCCCATCATACACATTATTTTCATCTATCTCGTCAATTCCATACTCATTTCCACGCTTCCACGAGACTATGAGCGTATCTCCTACACTGGCAAGCGCCCCAATTGTCATATCCTCAGTATATCCGTTCGATGGTATGTATTCGAGGTTCAGTACATTTGGATAGTTACTAGCATATCCTCCGTACGAATATACCCCCTGCAATGCGGGATTTCCTTTGATATTTGAAAATCCAAACATTGGCAAACCATTATAGACGCAACTCGCATTTTTATATACGGTGGCACTTTTCCCACGATAATTTCCTGGAATTTTTTTGTGTCGTGAGAGCTGTTGTCCATCATACACATACAGATTTCCTTTATTTCCAGCGCTTACTAGCGTATAATTATCCATATGTAGAAACGCATTGATTCCGACTTCTGGCACACTATCATCTACTGTCCACGACGCTGACCAAGTATTCCATCGATAGAGCTTACAGTCATTTGTATTCCGAGTTGTACCAATTGCCAGATCATATTCAAACTGCCCCAGTGCTGTTACTCGACACCCCTTGCTGAGATCAAGTGCGTCCGCCGTGAAAATATTATCTTCCACCTGTGCTATCAAGTTGCCATCACCGATATATAAGACCAAGTTCAGTTCATACATTGGATGATAATCGGCATCCTTGTTTTTGAAAGTAGCGAATTTTTCCGCTTTCCAAGCACCTACTTTTGTCCGCCAAAGGTTATTTCTCGTTGCAAAATAAATATATCCATCAAATTCCTTTGCATCAAAGATTTTTTCATTTGCAGAGTAAATTTTTGTATAATTCTCTCGATCATACACATTCCCCGTCTCATCGAACAAATAGACTTTCCCAGAACTCGCCGTCACAATACTTGTCACGAGTGACTCTGGCGTAAAAACCTTTTTCAGTGCCTGATTTGGCTTAATAATTCATGGTTCAGAATGTATATCCAACCCAACGATGTTTTTGAGGCTATTTGCCGTTCATTGAAATTCCGAATCAGCAATACCTCCTAGATTGAAATTATTGAGCGTAATAAGTGAAGCCATAATAGAATATTAAAAATCCCGTCCGCATACCTCTGCTACTTGTTCGCGAGTGAGCATAAGAGCATCTACAGATAGTTCAGAATTACGCACAACTGCGCGTGTGAACATAATCGCCAGCTCTTCATCGCTTGCCAGCTCATACGGTCGTTCCTCGTTCCATAATTTCATTTTTCCACGCAGGATTTTGTCTTCGCACATAAGCGCAAAGTGCTTACGGAAAAATTTGTAGTTGTCAGGAAGTCCGAGAGCGCGATTGAGCATCACGCGGATTTCGAAGGCGGTTGCCATATCGGCAGGTCGTTCTTCGTTCCAAATCTTTTTTTCGAACGCTTTTTGCAAGTAAATGTTTTTTCTGCGTGATTTGAGGTCTTGCAGTCGTGCGTTGTCCGCATCAAGCAGCATAATGTATTGAGAGAAGAGATGACGAGTTTCTGAGTATGGAAACCAGAAGTATCCATCTTTCCCCCAAGAGTTTCCAACCAAGAATGCTCCCTTTGTGCCGTCCTGACACTGGTAGTCATCATCGTATCCTGTGATATCAAAGGCGTGTCCTGAGAGTGTTGCTTTGGCAAGGGTAAAATAATGCGTACGCAAAGTTTCTTTCCAGTTCGCTACTGGCACACCAGTATACACGGCTTTATTTTCGCATATCATCGCCTTGATTTTTGGCACGACTGCTTCGCCGTTCTGCCCAATCTTGATGTATCCGCCAATGATTCCCTCGTCTTTGAGGTGGGCGAGTGCTGATGTGAGAAGCCAGCCATTGCTTGGTGATGCACCTTTTTTGATTGCTCGTTCCCAGACTTTTTCCCAGTCTGTGCGAATCAGGTAGCTTGCATTGAATTGTGTGTGTGTTTCGTTGCTCACATTGAGTCCGCCAGTTACAGTGCAAGAATTGGATCGGAGTTGGTTGAGATTTTCGGCTTTGTCCAAGATTTTTTTTCTGGGCAAATCTTTGGTTTCAGGCTCTGCTCCGAGATATTCTTCAATGGTGAAATCTCGTGAATCGGGCGTATCGCTTGCCCCATTGTAGGTTTCAAGAATTTCAGAAGTTTCCATAAAAATTATTTTTCGTTGTTAATAAATAAATCTGGTTGCCCGTATCGAGCCACATAATAATCGTTGTCCTGAGAATTGGCACGATCAAGCGCGTCAAGTATCTGTCGTTGCACTTTTTCCATTACAATCGCGGAAGAGTGTTTTACAAGCGAACCACGAAGCTGTTCGGCTTCCTCGCGTGTAAGTTCCAAGTGGAAGATTTGTTTTTCTGACATAACAATTAAAATTAAATATTATCTGTTCCCTCATAAACCGCTTTAACAGCGAACATGAGTGAAGTTTCCAAATGTGTGATGGCAATGCTTCGCAATCGTCCATCCATAATCTTAGAGTTTTTTACAAAAGTATCAAAAACTTCTGCAAAACCTTTTCGGATTTCTTGAACTTCGTTTGGTTCATTCTCAAATCTTTCATTGAGTCCAGCAAATTTTTTCGCTTCTTGCGAAATGTTGTCAGTATTTGTCATAATTTTTAAATTTAAAAAAATAATAAAGTTTTTATTAAAAAAGAGTTGTAAAAAAGGCATTTATTTTATTTGTTCCGAATATTTTATCGTCAGAAAGGTAAAGCCTCGCCATCGCCCAGTTTTAACCCATTTTGACGATTTGCGTGTTTTTGAGTGGTTTTTGAGTTAATTTTTAACTCATTTCAGTTAAAAATTAACCTATTTGGTAAATTTTTTGTTCAATATTTTTCAACTGACCGACATTGATATCGGTCAGTTATTTTTGTCCATCAAATTTTTTAAAATTTCATAAGCAAAAATTTTTGAACTTCGTTTTTGATGGACAACTTTTTCCAGCTTGTAAAAAATAATAAAATTTAATTACGAAAATTATTTCTTAAGTGTCGCATTGAGTTCGTACATCGTCTGTGAATTACGATCCAATGCATCACTCATCTTGTCCATTGATTGGTTATTTCGAATGTTCTGTTCTCTGATGTGCTGCAAAAAACTTTCTCGTTGCTCTTTTTCTGCTGTTGTGAACCAAAAAATAATGACAACAAGCACCACAAGGAATCCAGCAACGACAGAAATAAAAAGAGTTCTATCGTTCTTACCGAATTTATCGACATTTTCTGCGATTTCTTTAACATCACTGAGTGATGTAGGAATAGATACTGACATAAAGTAAAAAGTTTAAAAATTAGTTATTTTTTCCAAGCCACCCAACCTCCAATACGAACGCCAAGATATACACACGCACGAGTAATCCACCACGCACCCTCTACCCTCATTGCTTCATAGAGCA
>ERZ773233.754-NODE-754-length-20376-cov-5.063727_pt1 | contig 20376 bp, 16 predicted proteins | sample MGYA00580991_ERZ773233 | MGnify/ENA primary metagenome ERZ773233 (study PRJEB29015, sample SAMEA2738178) | human oral metagenome | biome: human oral; feature: human-associated habitat; material: saliva | place: China | collected 2161 ...
TGTGCAGGATTCTTCCAGATTAAGCAACGAGTTCATGGTACAGATGGCTCGTGAGTATATGGAGAAGATGGGAATAAAAGATACGCAATACATCATTGGGCGCCACTTTGACAAAGAGCACCCTCATGTGCATATAGCTTTCAACCGAATAGATAACAACGGCAAGACTATCTCTGACCGTAATGACAGATTCAGAAGTGAGAAGATTTGCAAGGAACTGACCTCCAAATACTGTTTGTACTTCGCTGAAGGTAAGGAGAATGTCAAAGAACACCGACTGAAAGAACCTGACAAGACCAAGTATGAAATCTATCAAACGTTGAAAGCAGAGATTACTTGGTGCAGGAATTGGAAAGACCTTCTTGCTCACTTGAAAAAGCAAGATATTGATGTCCGCTTTAAGTTCAAAAGCAACTCACAGGAGGTGCAGGGCATCATTTTTGAAAAGAACGGTTATCATTTCAATGGCTCTAAAGTGGATAGGGGGTTCAGTTATTCCAAGATAGACTTTGCCCTGCAACAGAATAACAGGGAACACGAACAGCAGACACAAGGAATGATAAACCTCATATCCAATGTTGCAAGTGTTACGAGCGAAATTACCAACAACCTCATAGAAGGAGGATTGGATTTGTTTCAAACTCATGGTACTGTTCCTGCGGAAGTTTACAACACTCTTGACAAAAAGAAGAAAAAGAAAAAACGTAAAATACATTTATAACTATGGCTGATAATAATACATTTGTCCTCTTTGAGGAAATCAAAAACAAACTGGAGACAATTTACGGGGAACTAAAGGAACTGAAAGAAAAGGAGAACGGTTCTGTTTCCCTCCCTGTTCAATCTACACCAGCACAAAGTGATGAGCAGAAGGAACAGGAATTGCTCAATCAGTATGAGCTGCGTACAGAAGCCGTTCTTAACAAGTACATTGATGTGCAAAAGCGCATCAAGGACGAGGAAGTTAAGTCCATAGACAAATTGGTGGCAAGTGTCTTGACCATGCTGCACGAGTGGCAGGAGCAGAAAGAGCATCCACAACCGCAGGAACAGATTCATAGACACAGTTTTGATATCAGGTCCTCGAAAGTCTTTACTTATATGGTTGTGACAACTGCTATATGTTTTGTTTCTTTGGTCGGTAATTACTTCCTATGGCAAAGCAAACAACAATACAAGGATGATGCCTTGAAGTTCCGTATCATCAGAGTGTGGAGGGGCTGTAGCTCCAAGGATATTCTATGGCTCAACGATGTGTTTGATATTCATCGCAATGAAAACACAATCAGAAAAATTAAGAAGGCAACTGATAGTTACGACATGGAACTGAAGCAAAAGGCCGATAGTTTGATGCAAATGAAATTGAAATAACCCTATATGAAGCAAGCCCAACCAAAATTCTCGCTTGGTTGGGCTTGTGCGCTACATCTTAATCTATGATTTCCCAAAAGCCACCATTATCTGGTCCAACACGACGGAGGTACTTGTTACGCATATATTCGATGTTACGCATGATAGAGGTGGCACTAATTCCTACGGCTGCAGCAAGTTCTATCTTGGTAATATAAGGATTTTCAGCCATTAATTGCAAGATGGTAATACGATTTGATGTTAATTTATCACCATTTTCTAATGCTTTAGCTACAACTTTCTCCACTATTACCTTTCGTTTATCAGTCACCCTATCAGATACCTTTGGCTGTTCATCAGTAACCTTTTCAGATACCTTTAGGTGATTATCAGTCACCTTGTCCGCATTCTCTTTCACAGACACCTCTTGCTCCGACACAACCTTCGGCACTGTGATTTTCAAAATAAAATCATCAAGATGGAAAGATAAATGTGATGTACCATTAGCTTCTAACTCCCTACACATGCGATCCACACCTTCGCCAAACTCCTTTACAAAGTCGTATATTTTAAGGAATTGGGCTATTTTTGGATTACGCGAGAAATGTGTATGACGAATGTTAGAGGGCTTGACCGTTCCAGGCAGCCTACCCGGCGACTCAAATACCAAACGATTGTCAAACATCTTAATTTGAATTTCAGTACCCTTGATATTGTAGGCACGGTGGCAACAAGCATTGACAACCATTTCCTGAATCACAAACTTTGGATAATCTCTATTGGTCATAAATTGCCCATGCTGTCCCAGGAATGTATGTTCCTCTACTTGGGTCTCAAGATAAGCAATCGTAGCTTTCACCTGGTCAAGTATCGTTCCTTCAAAGGTTATATCCTTAATTACATTCATCTCTGCGCCCACTCTCTCTTCTGTACCTTTATAACGGATAAAGCGAGTACGCCCACGAGGAAAGAACTTTTGAGGATATTTACCAAACAACAGGACACAAGCCACACTGACTTGCTCCTCTCCCTTTGAATTGGTAGTCATGAAGTCATTATTCTCATGTAGATATTGCTTTGCCGATTTGGTATAACCAATCAATTCTGTATATCTTTCGACAGCAGTCATATCAATATCATCTACCGTAGCACCATACACAGCCGTATCCTCATAGTAGCGCTCTCCCTTATCGTACATCAATTGTATGCGTTCTTCAAAAGACAGCTTTCTACTTTTATCGCCAACACGCATATAGGCTTCGTCTGCCTGATTAGCGTGTAGCTCCGAACTTGCAGGGATATACATTAACAAGATATGGTTGTCGTTCCCAACCTTATCAGTACAAGGTACCAAATCGGTGGTAATAGGCACAGAAGGATTACAGAAATCTAAAGGAACACGTAGCAACTCATTCAGTTTCTCCGTACGTTGATCCACGCCCTCTATCTTCCGATTCTTATCAGATACACCAATAGCTATCACACCACCATCAGCATTAGCAAATGCGACGATGGGAACTGCCAAAGCCTTCGGCTCTATCTGAATGCTCTTGCAATCAAAGGTTTGGTCTTCCTTACGAGTTGTTATTTCTTGTATGGTCATATTATTCGATTGTTAGATGCTTTAAGAAATAATTTTAGTAGATTATACTAAACGAGAAATGAGACTTTGATAAAGACCTATTATATATATTATAGTATGGTACTTTTATAGATTCTCTACAGTTCTAAGTTATTTAATTTCATATATTTAAATTTTTGTACTTCCGTCTTATCCTGCATTATATTTAACAAAATTTCGTCTCTATTTATCTTTGTTTCTCCACACATATCTTTCCTTGCCAACAACATAACATCCAAGAAACTATCAACTTGTTTATAGATATTCTCTTCAGTAAGAGAACTTAAATAACTATTTAATGCAAAAACAATTTCGTCTGTCCCATACATAATCAACTCCTTTTTTGCTTCAAGAAGTCTATTACGCATTTCTCTATTATTAACAGGCTTGTTATCCTTCGCATTTTTAAACATATCATAAAAGAAATCATAAAGTTTCTCATAAGCAGAGTACCTTTTTTCAGATAATTGCCCCTCCATGATTTTTATTCTTTCTGTTTTACGATGAAGTAAAGCACCTAAGTAGGCGCACAGCAAAGTAACTACTATACTTATAAAACCTAATATAACATTCACGTCCATTCCGATAGTTTTATATTACTCTAATTGTTTTCTATATATGGAGTCTAAGGTATTTCCATTTTTATCCTTCCATGTAATCCATCCATTATTGCTACTGCCAATACAGAAATCGGCAGCTGTGCTTGGACTGTTGAAAGTTATATCTGAAGCCAATTCTTGTTTACCATTACGCAAATGAGTGTATTCTTTCAATATTTTCTCTCGTTTATCCTTCCAAGTGAAGGATGGAACTGATGAATTCATTATAATACTGCCTTTCAAAACAGTAAATCCTTTGCTATGATAGAAGCCTTTTGCATCGCATCCACGTCCCTTTGTAAAGAAAAGATGTTCTTCTTTTGGTTTGGCAATATCAAATATACCACAACCAATGAAAGATGTGAGAAATTTTACATCCTCGAAAAATTCGTCCATATCATCCTTACGATATTCTGGAAGATTAGGAGCTTTAGGTGTCTGCTTATTTTCATTTAGCACAAAAGGGTTTGAAGCCTTCGCCTCCGCTATCGCTTTATGCTCCAAATATTGCACATCGGCTTTAGTCATTGCTGCATCTTTAGAAATAAACAACAAGGCTTTTTGCCAAAACGCCTTCTTACTTTCGTGGTCTCTCACGCGTTCACGAAAGTTCTCTGTCTCACCAATATATGCTTTGGGCTTTGTTGCCTCGTCTTCACCCAATAAGATGTAAAAAGCAGGTGTCTGCAATTCTGTTCGTTCATTCAAGATTGAAAGATTTGAACGTGGAATTACATACATCTGACAAATCTTATTGCTGATAAACACATATTGTGTTCCTTTTGGATCAGAATCTATCAAATATGTTGTTACTGTTTTTCCCATATATTTCTAATTTAAATTGAAAACTTCTAATAATTTACCTAATATAGGTTCAAAATTATTATAAAAGTCATCTTCAAAAGTTGAAGCTTTTTCTTTTATATATTCTTTTATTTGATTACTTGTTGATGTATTTCGCGTTTTAAAGTCTCTATATGTTTTAAGTTCGTGAAGTTTCTCTATAATACAATTATACACATCTTGTGGAAATAAATCTTCCAATTCAAAATTATTACTAGTATCATCTTTGTAATGAATAGCTTCAATCTTTAAGGCATAATTCTTATACTTTGCATCTTGTTTCAGTTCTTCTATTCTCTTAAATCCTTTTTTTCCTGCATCATCTATATCAAATAAATACACGACTTTTTCTATGGAATTTATTTGTTTAGCAAGCACTTCTGTAAATATTTCTTTTACATCTCCTGTTCCTCCAGATGATATGTAATTTATACCCAAAAGCTGTTCGTACTTTTTATCTCGTTTAGCAAATACTTCAACTGCTTTCTGTAAACATCTTACATCTGATATTCCTTCTACTACAAGGATTTTACGTGAACCTACAACTACTGTTCCACTGATAAAATCCATTTCACCACCAGACAAATCTATTAGTTTTTTAATAATCTCGGAATCTATGATACAACCATCTTTCATAAAAAAAAGATTATTTCCATTTGTCTTTTGTATTTCATTGGCAAGGATAGGAGAATGAGTCGTTAATATACTCTGTCCATGAAACTCCTTAAGACTATTTAGAATCTCTCTCTTTAAGGCTATATGCACATAAGCATCAGGCTCGTCAAATAATAATAAAGAACTATTATCTCCAAGAATTCTCGTAATACACTCTACTAGAATTAGTTTTTTGTGCCCTTCACTAAAACTAAACAATGGTATTCTCTTATTGAAAATCCGAATCCTCGTAATGTATTTGTCAATAGTATTTCCTTTCTCTGTATTTTTCTTCGGTTGAGAGAGTAAATACAGATAATGAAAAATAGTCCTTTCTTTAGTTTGATTAGGGAGTAAAGGAACATCGTACGACAGAAAAGACTTCAATGTCGTTTTTCCTTGTTTGTCAAGACATTCTTCTTTTATACGATTAATCCATTTAAGGGCTGCGTGGTTTTTGAAATTCTCTACTTCTGCAAAATCAATTAAAATATCAATTTCATCTAAATTATCTATATTAAGATTATCTTTCAGAAAGGTTTTTATTTTGATATTTTCAGAACTCATCAAAGCAATTAATGCAATACTCCAACAATACTTATTAAGATAGATAAGATTAGGGGATGATAGTTTTCCATCAATCGCATCCTTAAAATAGTGCATATGGTAATCTTTAAATACCATATGCCACAATCTTAGTTCTTCACCACTATAGCATGCTATTACTGATGAAGGATAAAACATTTCTGAATCCTTGACCCTCTTCCCATCTATACGGGCTAACCCGTTTTTTCGTGTATAGTTCTTTCTATCATGTTCATACTTTATTTCATACTCGAAAGGTATCTTTTTTTTGTTTAAAATACCATTAAAAATGAGCGCTATAGCCTCAATGAGGTTACTCTTACCTGAACCATTCAGACCTATAAAGGCGATATAACCAGTATTATTGGAGAAATCAAAGGTCTGCTCTTTGATATTCTTATACTCTTGTATATATAAAGATTTCAATCTCATATTACTCAAATATTTCGTTTTCAAACTCTATTAATGCTTCTGCCCTCATTGTTTGAGCACGCTGCCTCAAGGTGTTAATTTCATCTTTTTGTTTGCCTACATATTCAACAATCTTACTTTGTGCATCCAATGAAGGTAGAATAATAGGAGAATCCAAATATTGTTGACTATTGATATTTGGTTGTGCTGAAACTCTCATATTTCCTTTTATCCATTCTTTGTATAGTGCGCATTTGGTGTAAGCCAATAAATATTCTGGGATAACTTTTGTCTCATCTAACTTAAAACGAATCAAATAGCCCGCAAATATAGCCTTACCAAACTTATTTTTATAAAGAAAAGTTTTGCCGACGGTGTTTCCAGAGCGGGCGATTAAGAAGTCATTTTCTTTTAATAAATAATGGTCTGAATAGTCTTTTGCAGAAACCTTCTCTTCATTAAGAGAGCCATCTTCGTTTATATCAGTGATTCTGATATATCTCATTTTTCCGTCAAATACTTGGGAACTATACGCCGCTCCATATTGAGGCTTATCAATAACCACATTGAGAAGGTTTGTATTTTGGTACAGTCTGCTTTTCACGATAGACTTTTCATTATACACATCCCATCGACTTATATTCTTTCGGTGCACAAAACGCATATATTTATAAGCGTTTGACAATATGTCCTCATCATCTTCATTCCCTTTATCAATATCCAGCACATCTAATAAATAGGAATTTATGGCTTGCTCTGCTTGTTCTGCTTTTAATTCTAAGTATTCGGCTTCTTTAATCTTCTTTTTATATGCAGAGACGAGAACCTCTTGCCTTGAGAGAGCAAGTAGTGGAATGTCCGTGTCGAGAAATTCATCTGATTTTAGACGAGCTTTTGAAATTCCCGTAACTTTCTTATTAAGGATACTTTTAAAAAAATCGCTTCGAAGTACCATGACTATATATTCCCCAAGGATCTTGGTAGAATCAATTTTGTAAGCAGGATATTCAGAACTTACTCCAAATGGAATACTGTCTTTAGCATGATAATATATACAGCCATGCCGTGCATTGATTTTTGAATAAATCAAAGTGTCACCATCCACCTTATTAAGGTTACCCTTAAATGTTTTAGCCTCGTTTACTCCTCTAAGAAACAAATTGCCAGAAAAATTGATCTTTGAGATAATCTGCCAATTATTGACAAGCATTTCTTCTTTAGAAATAGGGGCTATATGAAGATGTAAAATTTCTCTTAATTTTACAGAGTTCTTAAATGATATATTATCATCCACATATCGCTTAACATCCCATAATGTAAGGGCCTTATAATTTATAAACTTGATATATTTATATCCATTGGTATCCATATCCATCACTTCTTTACATTGTAAAACGGTTCTGGCTCGTACACTTTATCCCCTGTTTCTCTAATACGGTACGCATTACCTTCTTCGTCTGTTCGGTAATTGATTGCCTTGAAAGGCACATACCACAATTTGTTTGCAATACGGTAAGGTGTAAATTCCTTTGCCAATGGGATCAACTCGTTTTCTATTTCAGCTCCTGTAGTACTAATTCCGGCTTTTTGTATTTCAGCAATAGGTATTTCATAGTCAAACTGTTCTTTAACTATCGCTTTTACTTCTGCTTCTGTCTTTTCTTGCAAAGCTTTTAACTTTGCTCTGTAAATCTTCTTCTCTTCCTTTGAAGACGCTTCATTTCCTCTCTGTTTCATTTTTTCTTTAAGGCTCTCGACCTCTTTCTGGTACCTCAAGGCAACCTCCGATTGCGCCTGATTCTGTATTTGAGAATATGTGGCAGCTTCTTCTTCTGTAAATTTCTTAAAGAATAGCAGACTTGGTTTTACGGTTGCCCCCGAAGCAATAAACACATCTTGTGGAATAGAGACAATCAGCAATATCTTCGCTTTCCCTTCTACAAAATCACGAGCCTTTTGCAAATTGGTATTATTTAACACGCCTTCAGGCAATACGATTCCCATTCTGCCACCTGGTTTCAGAAGATTTAGACAGCGCTCTATAAACAACACTTCCGTAAGACTACTATCTATTTTATAAAGGCTGAGCAATGACTTGTTTATATTATCATTAACCTGTCGCAATGCTCTTTTATATTCCTCTCCGTAACGTTCAACGTATGCTTTAATTTTGGTTTCGTCTGTGAACTTGTCTGCTTCTGAAATTTTCAAGTCTTTCTCAACTCTTGCCCCAAAGGGAGGATTTGTAAGAATAATGTCAAAACGTTTCTCAAAAATACCATTCACATTAAGCAGCCCATCGTGATGGTGCACGCCACCGTGACCATCGCCATGCATTATCATATTCATCTTGGCCGTGCGTGCCATTCGGGGATTTGCGTCTGTTCCATAAATACAGTCGAACGACAGAGAGCGTAAGCGTCCTTTTTCGTTATTAATATTTAATTCTTCGTTCAAATAAGAAAAAGTTTGTGCCACCTCAGCTTCTATCTTTTGCTTCTTTCCCTCTGGCAGCTTGTCATAATCTTCGCCATAACATTCCGCTTTGATGGCTTCCTTTTGCCGTTCAATATCTTTTTCTATCTTCTCACGAACATACTCAAAGGTCTTGATTAAGAAACCACCACTTCCGCAGCAAGGGTCACAAACTAACTCACCCTCTTGCGGATCAAGTACAGACACCATAAAATCCACCACGGTTCTAGGAGTGAAAAACTGACCTAATTCACCTCTAAACGTTTTGCCAAGGAATTTTTCAAAAGCAATACCTTTCACATCGTCAGAAGTTGTAGATAGATTGTAAATCTCCAGCTCCTTAACAATCTGTTCAAAACTATTTTCCCGTATTTCAATCTTGGCATTATCATCAAAAAGATGGTCATTAGCAAACTCCTGTTTTGTTAAGTCAAACAAATCTTGAAAGAAAGGTTTTTCTTCCTTTATTTTCATTTCTTTGTTGTAGTCTTCTCTATTCTTTTTTAATGTATTAAATCGTTGTGCAGAAAAAACTTGAGAATCAGAATTACTCCGCTCATATCGTATCTTAATAAAAAGGATTTTGCTTATCTCATCAAAGGCCGCTTCTGGTGAAAGTTTGTCATTATTGCGAATGATGTTGTGACATTTGAACAATAGTTTTGAAAACTCATCGCGAGTAAAAGCTTTTGTCTGCTTTAGCAACTTATCCACTTCCTTTTGATTTCCAGCTTGTTTTGCATCAGGAATATCTACTATTTCATCCAATTTATCGGGTATCTGTCCTTTTACGACCTTAAAAACACGAGTTTCCTTTAAGTTGGTTGTTACGAAGAAGTCAGCGTGTGCCCAAGAAGCATAGTTCATGCCTTGGTAATAATCTTCCTTATGTATGGTAACAGATTCAGCCTTACATTCTATGACTATCAAAGGATACTTCTTTGCTTCTTTATCTTCTTTACTCCTCCAAACAACAATATCAGCACGGGCAGCACCTTGTCCACGTTGTGAATTGGATACTTGTATTTCCTGATCCATTTGACTTATAGCATAACCATAACTATCCATCAAACGCTTAATGTATGTCTGCCGAACCTCTTCCTCTGGCTTCAGTATGAGCCATTTGTCTTTTAGAGGAGCGTATATCTTATTGTCTTTTATTTGTATTTCCATATTATTTTTTCTTTATTCTGTCCACAACAAATCATCAACTTTTACTTCTAATAACTTTGCCAACTGAATGAATATTTCAACATTGGGCTGGGCTACATTCGTAACCCACTTTGATATAACCGCAGGGTCTTTATCCAAGATTTCTGCCAGTTGCTTATTCGTCATACCCTTCTCTGCGAGAACCACCTTTAGGCGATTGATTTTCTTCCGTTCCATGCTTATGTAACTTGATTACGCCATAAAATTACTCATTATTTCTTAAGGCACATGCCTTTTCAAACAAAAAACAATCTTATTGAATCAAAAAAATGTTTTTCAATTCATTTTTCATCTTAAATTTTCAATTCTGGCAAACTATTTATCGCCTCCGACTTCAATTTATCCACTGCACGAGTGTATTTCTCTGTGTGCTTCAATCCACTATGCCCTAATAGACTGGCGACAGTCTTGATATTTGCGCCATTGTTTAGAATGTTCACCGCAAAGGAGTGGCGAGCACAATGCCAACTGATGTGTTTATTAATGCCAGCACGCTTTACCCATCGTTTAACAGATTTGCTGCAACTCTCATATGAGGGGAGGTTGAAGATAGAAGAACTTAAATCTTCGGGAGCTCCTCCTATCAATGAAAGTAAACCATCATTCAAAGGGATAACGACACCACTATTGGCGGAATGCCCTTTGGTCTTATTCTGCTCAAACTTCAACAGATGGTTGGTGTAGTCGATGTTCTTATAGGTTAGATCTTTCACATCGCAGAAACGCAAGCCGCAATATAGGCATAGAATAAAGGCTCGTCGCACATTTGGGTTCTCGTTGTCGTAATGACATTGGATCAAAGATTGGATTTCATCCATAGACAGCACATCCTTGCGCAAGATCTGTTCGTCGACTTTGCATACCACACCTTTACATGGATCTTTCAATATCACTTCATGGTCAATGGCGTAGCGCACCACTTTCTTGAAACGTTGATAAATACTCTTTGCCCCTTCACCAACACTTCGTGATTGCAGATACTCCACAAACCGTTCCATCATTTCCTTAGTTATCAAATCGGGCTTGATACTAAATTCATAGAGAGGATAATGCTCTTTCAAAAAGTCCTTAAAACGGTTCAAGGCAATCTTAATCATTCGCAGGTCTTTCTTCGAGTAAGTATCTATGTAAGCCTGATAGTAATCCAGAAAGTTGATGTTTCTATCTTTCTTCAAACGATAGCCAAGCATACTCTCCTTAAACTGTTGTTCACGCTCTGCACGAATTTTGGTAGCCAGTTCAAGAGTTTCCTTGTTCTGTTGCCGTTCCACAGGAGTACGGGGCTTGGCTATCAAATACAACTGCAAATTCTCTTTTCGCCTATTATGCTTGATGTGCACTTTGGGCTTGCCTGCCATCTTGCCTGTTTCATACAAAACAGGATTACCGTTTTCGTCCAACACTGGCGTTTCTTCTCTACCGAGATAATACTCCAGATAAAGACTTATTCGACCATCAGAAAGCACATTTTGCTCCAATTTCGGATTTTCCTTTGCTTTATTTTCTAATTTTGCCATAGTTGATAGTTATGTACCTAAATGTGTATCAAACCGAGTAAAATCATTAACTCGTTTATTTTCAGATGTTTTCTTATTTTGCAAAGATACTAAAAAGTTCCGAATATCAAGGTGTACTAAAAGTGTACTATCTAACTAAAAACAGATAAAAATGGGAAAAATAGTCAAATATAAGAAAATTACAAGGCGCTGATAATCAGTTAGATATATTCTTTTAGTTTCTCTTATTTTCATGGCATTGTACCGGGTCTGGGTACTAAAAATCTCTTGTAAGACGATGATTTTACAAGAGATTTTTATTTTTCAGTATGTTCTAAGATATATAGAAACTAAGTTGATAATATTACTCTAATTGTTTTCTATATACAGAGTTTAATGTGTTTCCATCTTTATCCTTCCATATAATCCACCCATTATTGCTACTCCCTATACAGAAATCGGCTGCTGTGCTCGGACTATTGAAAGTTATATCTGAAGTTAATGTTTGTTTACCGTTATATGGACGAGTATATTCTTTCAACATTTTCTCACGTTTGTCCTTCCAAGTGAATGATGGGACAGATGAGTTTGTTATAATACTATCTTTTAGAACTGTAAATCCTTTGCTATGATAGAAGCCTTTTGCATCGCATCCACGCCCTTTGGTGAAGAAGAGATGCTCTTCTTTGGGTTTTACAATGTCAAAGATATTACAACCAATAAAAGATGTGAGAAACTTTACGTCTTCGAAGAATTCTTCCATATCATCTTTACGATATTCTGGAAGATTAGGAGCCTTTGGAGTCTGTTTGTTTTCGTTCAATACAAAAGAATTTGAGACCTTTGCTTCTGCTATTGCTTTATGTTCTAAATATTGCACATCTGCCTTAGTCATTGCTGCATCTTTAGAAATAAATAGTAAGGCTTTCTGCCAAAACGTTTTCTTGCTTTCATGGTCTCTCACTCGTTCTCTAAAGTTTTCTGTCTCTCCAATATATGCTTTCGGTTTTGTAGCCTCGTCTTCACCTAATAAGATATAGAAAGCCGGTGTTTGTAACTCATTTCGTTTGTTTAAAATTGAAAGATGTGAACGAGGAATGACATACATCTGGCAAATTTTATTGCTGATAAACACATACTGCGTTCCTTTCGGATCAGCATCTATTAAATATGTTGTAACCGTTTTACCCATAATTTATATTTAACTCTGCAACACTTTTAATATATTGTTAAACACTTGGTATTCTCTATTTGCGCTTCATTATATGCTGTTTATACTTCTTATTAACAACAAATGGAACACGCTCCACAGTAACATTACTTGTATCTAAGCCTAAGGCTTGTTCGTCGTCTACACCTATATGTCGAATGAAACCAAATAGGTGTAGTGTTATATTATCGGACGCACTCACCACTGTAGATGCATAATAAATTCGATGAATTACTATAAAACGGAAGTCGCCAGCTATGTTGTGTTTACGTAATGACGGATATCCGCTTCGTATATCGAACTGTTTCTCGGCAATAAGGTCTTCTACTATTTGACGTAAATAGAGTGTCATAAGCGGATTAACTCTAAATCCCACCCTTATGTTAATTGCATAAAGCGTATCGTTTATCAGTTCGCTACAAGTGTAATCTAAGGTATCTGGTGCGTCGTCGTATATAAAATGCACTAAAAAATAGTGATCGGCACGTTTTGGTTGTTTATTTATTATGGAATAAATCAGCTTGTCTTCCACTACATCTTCGCGTTCCGATTGACGTATATACACCAGGTTTGTTGCATACTTTGGTATGGTTTCATCGGCTTTTATGTCGCATATTATATCGTAATAGTCGGACAGTTTGTTAAACTTAAGATATTTTCTGCGTATATTCCAAGCCCTATACCATATATACATAATACTTCCTACAAAGAGTGCTAACATTATTGTGAACCAACCACCGTGTGCAAATTTGGTTAGATTGGCTAAGAAGAAGAAGCCTTCTATAAGCAGATAGACGGCTAAAAAGGCTCCCACTATCCAATGTGGTGTGAACCGTTGGCGCAAATAAACTGCCAGCATTACTGTGGTGGTAAGCATTGTTATAGTGATAGATAGACCGTATGCTGCTTCCATGTGAGCCGAAGTTTGAAACAGTAATACTGTTACAATGCACAGAATATAGAGCATATTGTTTATCTGTGGTATATAAATCTGCCCTTTATTCCTTGATGGATACTTGAATTTAAGCGTAGGCCAGAAGTCTAAATGCACAGCTTCGCTAAAAATGGTGAAGCACCCGCTAATGAGTGCTTGACTGGCTATAATGGCTGCTCCTGTTGCTATTACAACGCCTGGTATAAGTAACCAGTTTGGCATAATGCCATAAAACGGGTTGATACCTGTGTGTATAGTGTTTATGTTGTTTATAATGTAAGCGCCTTGCCCCATATAGTTGAGTATGAGCATTACTTTTACAAATATCCAACTAACGGTTATATTGCGCCTACCACAGTGCCCAAGGTCGGAATATAGTGCCTCTGCACCTGTTGTACAAAGAAAAACCGCACCCAGTATTAAGAACCATTCAGGGCTTGACGATAGCAGTTCTATGGCATAATATGGATTAAAGGCTTTTACGATAAGTGGGAAATCGGCAATATGAACGATACCCAACACACCTAAAAGTAAGAACCAGACTAACATAAACGGACCGAAATAGCTACCTATGGAGCCTGTTCCGAAACGCTGAATAAAGAATACCACCGAAATGATAACTACAACAATTAACACTATTGGTATATTGGTAGATATGCCATGCAACCCTTCTATGGCTGAGGTTACAGTAATGGCAGGTGTTATTACACCATCGGCTATCAGCGTACTCGCTCCCAACATTGCTACAAGGTAGAGCCAACGGCTACCACGTTTACGTATTAATGCAAACAGAGCCAATACCCCACCCTCGCCTTTATTGTCGGCACGAAGTGCTATTACTACATATTTCAGTGTGGTTTGCAGAGTTAAGGTCCATATTATGCACGACACTGCACCCAATATATAGTCTGCACTAAAGTGCGGATTTGCACGCATAATAGTGCGCATAACGTAGAGCGGAGATGTACCAATATCACCAAACACTATGCCTATGGCTATTAGCAGTCCCATTGCTGTAAGCTTTTTATGGTTAGAAAGTTCTGATTCCATTTTTACAATCTTTTAATCTTATGCGATGCAAAAGTAGTGTAAGTACGATTAATAGAATATTGTAACACGTTAAAAAATGCCAAATAGTGTATTTATCTAACTGTTTAAACACTGCCATAATAGTGTTTAAATATTCTTAAAACTCTGTTTAAACACTGCTATTTTACTATGTCTGCAACCCACTTTGCCACTTGGTTCAACCCAATATATGGTTCTATGTGCTACAACTCTGCTTTTCGCTTTGTTTAGTAGTAAACTGGCAATGCTATTATCGGTATCTCGTTTATTTCTGAATAGACACTTAACGCATACTACTTCGTATACAAACTATACCAATTTGCATACTGGGCAATGGAAGATTATAATCAGATAGAAGCCTCTAAATGTTTAGAAAAATCAGACACTCTTTTGTTACTCTTGTTTCAGATATCTGTAACACTCGTTTCAGATATCTGAAACGTTCGTCTCAGATATCTATCAGTTGCGGTTTAGATATCACAAAAAGCTATAGCTTTTATAGCTCTATATTATAGTGCTTAAAAAACATTTGTTTGGCTGAGACATATAAAATGTTTTATGCTGCAATGTTTTGATTTAGAAACTACTATAAACATCTAAACAACAACATATTGCACATAATTTTATTATATAGAAATTAAAATCTTTACTATCGTCCACCTTTCCCAAATATATTCATTGCTTTTCAACAGAAACGAAACGTGGTTTCAAGATACAAATAACATATAAACGCAACTATTCCACGTCGTTCAACTATTGTTTAACCCAAATTGGTAGTTAGAGCCTAAACATATTTCGTTTTATTATCGAGCAGATTGTCTGCCTTTGCAACGCAGGCGTAGCAGGCTACGTAAAGTTACAAAGACAGACAAGATGCCGATAAGAAAACAAAAGATGTTAGAAAACAATACCACAGTGATAAGAACTATACATATTGTAGTCTAAGGACCGAATTGGGTTTACAACGTGGAATTGTAGAAAAGCAGTAAGTATATAAGCATACTTACTGCTTCTTTCTGGCTAGTTTAGAACCAATAGCCGCTGTTATCGTGTGGAGCAGGTTCGCCGTTTAACCTATAGTATAGTTCGGTAAGAGCTTGCTTATAGGTTAAATTAAAGGCATATTTCAGCGTACTTATCAGTCGTTTGAACGATGTTGGCACCTCGTTCTCAGTCATTGTTAGTGTTACGTTGTCTTCGCCTTCTCCCAATTCTGCCCTGTCCATATATACCATTACAGGTAGAGTTATTGTTGGATACCACTTTTCATTTTTCAGCTGTTCGGAAGTAGGAACCCAGTCAGCCACCTTTGAACGCGCCTCAACAGGTTCGCCCCATGTGTCTTTAAACACTAAGTTCTTTAAATTTACCGTCTTCTTATTGTGGCTTTCCATCAACATAATATTCAGGTTACAAGTTTGGCGACAATATCCAAACGACAGAATACCCTTAAAGCCGAGAGGGTCTTTCAACCCGTTATATTCAGCTTTGCCACTGTGCATAGTTTCATTCCATGGAGTTGGGTCTACATAATCGTAGCGCATAAACTCTTGATTAGTGGGGTTGTCGAGCTTTGCGTCAAAATCTGGAAAAGGTTTTTGATCTTTCACCACAAAGAAGTGCTGGTAATGCTCGCTTTGCCCATTGTCTATAAACTTACCATTCATAAGGTTTCCCGCAGCATCGTAATATTTTATGTCGAGTGCAATGCTTACTGCAGCTTCGGAGTTTTGCATTTGGTTATAGCTCATAGCATAGAGGTAAGGTGGATTCTTAGGGTCGGGCACCCATTTGTCGCCTTGCAGTGTGTAAACAAACTCTTGTGGAGCGTCCATGTATTTCACACCATCGTACATTTTGTTCTCGTGGAAGGCAGCGTAACCGTGTAGGTGTCCCTCGATAACATTTATTACAACCTTAGCTGGCTTAGGACCTGCTAACTTCTCGTTCTTGTTCTCTGGCACAATATCGTCGTTGTTGCTACAACCTACAAAGCCAGATAGCACTGTGCAAAGTAATGCTAATTTTAGATATGTTCTTATACTTCTCATAATTATTATAATTATTATATTTTGTTTTGAATTATCAAACTACTTGTTTTGTTGGTTAAACCCTATCGTTTTGAATTTTATTGTTAGATTTATCTTATTGTGATACATATTAGTCTTTTACCTCGATAGGTAATTTCACACTTAAATCCCATAGAGCCTTATTAAGTTGGGCAGGAGATGGAGCCCAGAAAGGCGAAGCTTTGCCATCAGTCCCAAACTTCGTAAGATTGCCAGAGTGCATCAATGCTACCTTCAAATCGAACTTTGTATCAGGCTGCAAGAAGCGAATGAAGCCGAAGAAGCCCATTGGATTGCTCTCGCCTATAAACTTTCCTTTGTATGAATCGGCATAAGTGTATTCGTAAGGTAGTTCTTCACGATTCTTAACTAGCACATTGTGCGCGCCATTATTTGTATAATACATAAAGAAATGTTGATGAATTTTGTCTTGTTCGTTCTCAAAGAACTGGTTGTTCATTGAGTTTCCTTTGGCGTTATAGTAGTCTATGCGTAGCGAATAAACCACATTAGGATTTGTTTTAATGCTTTTCACAACGAATTTAGACAGTCCTTCTTCGCCTATTTTAAAGTTTTCACCTTTCTCAACCTGCCAAATAATCTTCTGTACATTATTTGTTGGAACAAAATCTGCCTCTTGTGGCATACTGTTAAAGCTTACGCCGCTTCGCAAAGAGCCTTCAGTAAGTGTGAACACGCACATCGTTGGGTCTTCGTGGAGCTTATTAGTTTTCTCGTTTTCTGGTTTATCTGGACTACAAGCGGTAAGAAGTGCTATGCAGGCCAAGCCTAACACTATGGGTAAAATACTGTTTTTAAGTTTCATAATTTTATTATTTATCATTTGTTTATTTATATTCTGTTTCCCTTTTAGAATTTCCAGCCTATGGTAAGACGTATGTCTCTACCAAGGTCGTGTGCATAGTATCGAGCACGATTGGTATATTCTTTATATTCCTTATTGAAGATATTGTCAGCCGAAACAAACAAGCTAAGAGTGTTGTGTGTATCTATTCGCCATTCGGTTCCAGCCTCTAATCCAAACAAGCTATACGAAGCAGGAGCATAAGCAATAAGATCGGAAGCTGCATTAAAACGAGTTTGACGTGCCACAAAGCGATGTTTAACTTCTATCCATGGAGCAAAAGCCTTTCCAGAAAGGTGTGGTGTGTAAGTAAGGCTGTGATTGATACGGAAGGAAGGAATATACGGCAAGTAGTTATGGGTGTGTGTTTCGTTAGCCCAAATCATAGAAGAAACAATATGATACTCTATTGCAGAAAGTGGACGAAGACGCAAATCGAAGTCTATACCACGTATAAACACATCAGTCTGCATATATTGAAATAACGGATAAGTTCCCGAAATAACAGTTACATATTCGCCTTTCATAGGACGGTCGTATATATAATGTTTCACCCATTGCAGATAAGCATCGAGCCGAGCATCTAAAACTGTGCTTCGATATTCGGTAGATACTACCCACTTATAGCTATTTTCTGAACACATAGTAGAGTCGCCACGCACGAAACGTCCTGTTCCTAATTCGTTACCATTGCTATATAGCTCGAAAACATGTGGTGCACGCCATGCTAAACCAAAGTTTGTAGTTAGTGTTAGCTTGTCGGTAGCGTGATAGTGAGCACCCAAGCTATAAGTGAAATTAGAGAATGTGCGATGCCCCCCATAGTAGTCACCAGTCCAATCGTAGCCAGCAGCCTTTGTATCTTGCCAATCAAAACGAACACCAAGCTCTGCCCCAAGTCGGTTGTTTTGATACTTTTGCAAAGCATAAGCTCCTATTTGATTTTCTGTATGGTTAGGAATGATAGGCACTACACCCGTTCCACGTTGATTAGAATGGTTACTATTCACAACTTGTGTCCCCACTTCGGTTTGCCAATCGCCATAGTATTTACGCCAACGCAGATAGTTTTGCAACGTTTTAAGGTGCATACTAACAGCAGGAATATAGGAGAGATTCATACGTCGTATTCTATTCTCCTCTCTATCGTCCTTTTGAAAAGAAGCTAACCAATAGAAGTCGCCATACTTTTCGGTATTGTAGTAAAGCTTTAGCGTGGCATTTGTATGCACAATATGTTGGAAAGGATAGTCAATATGGCGTGTATAAGGTGTTATGTCGACAGGTCTGCCAATCTTTATACGTTCTGCAAGCAAGTCGGCATCGCCCATCTGTGCATTGTAAAGCACGCCCAATTTTAGATCATATCTGCTAAGATAACCTTCAGCACGGAAGTTCTTATGTTGATAACCAAGTGCGGTTGAGAAGTCGAGCTCGCGTGTTCCTGTGTTATTCAGCAAATAATGGGCTGCTCTTTGGTCGCCACTGTTGGCGTAAGTGGCTTGAATGCGCCACGCCAACGATGGCAAGAAAGGCATAGAACCTTCTACATTGCCTACAAATTGGTAGCGATAACCATTGGAACCATACATACTCAGTAGTCTGCCGTGTGTGTGTTTCTGATTATAGGGCAACATATCTTGTTCCATTACGACTATGCCGCCAAGAGCATCAGAACCATATCGTACAGCTTCTGCTCCCTTAACGACTTCTATTTTGGTGCTACTATTCTTGTCTACTTCTGGTGCATGGTCGGCTCCCCACTGCTGTCCAGTGAGTCGTGCGCCATTATTAACCAACAATATACGGTTTCCGTACATACCGTGTATAACTGGTTTAGATACTGTTCCGCCCGTTTGAATAGAACTTACACCACTAACACGCTCTAACATAGTGCCTAACGATTGCCCTAACGACCGTTCTATTGTTTTATTGTTGAGCTGTGAGCTTACAGCATTGTTGCTAACGAGCTTACGAACAGTGGAAATTTCTACACCATCTATAAGATGATAGTTCTGTTTTGTAGTATCTGGCTGTGCCGTCTCCAGATCATATTGGTTCTGTGCAAAGGCACTAGTGGGCACAAACTCACATAATGCTATTACACTCATAAAGGTATAAAATAGCTTTTTCATATTTACAGCTATGAAATAAGAATAAAATGAATAATTAAATAAATGTTCTTGCTGCATTACATAGCGAAAGGCTGTGTTCAATAGATGTGTACATATAGCTATTTAGACACAGCTGTACAATACACAAGAAACACTATAGCAATACAGTAAAACAAGCCAACAACATATTGTTGCGAGCTTTAAAAGAGCTTCTAAGTAGGTTTAGAAACTAAGCAAAGAAGGGAGGTGCATGGGCGTTTACAGATTCTACTGATCTATAAACTATAATGGGAACTAACGCTTTTGGTTTGTGTAAGAGTGTACAAACTGTTATAGGCACATAGCTAAACAGCTTTACGACATTGGCTTTGTGCATTGTAAATTCGCAAACAAAGCAAGCAGAACTTATTTGAGTATGGCTTTTGGTTGCCAAGTTTTCTGTACGAACATTTTTATAGTCGTGAAAATGCAAATCTTTTATAGCAAGAACAGCTGTGAATGTTAGCAATAACATCCAAGCTATAAATACTCTTAATAGATTAGCTCTCTTCATTCCTATTGTAGTTTATCCGTATAAAACCATACTAAATACACAAACAGGTTTACTTATCAATAAAGTATTATAACCTTATATTGCAGCATTAGTACAATTGCTTCACGTCAAGTTTCTGCAAAAGTATAGAAAATAGTAGAGACAATACAAATATTCTACTCTTGTTTATATCTTTTTAACGATATAAGTATATGGTTATCACATTAATAAATATTATCTGCACACTCTTATATACGCACCGTTGATGCCTATATATAATCTATACCCGTTGGCGGAATTAAATATTAAATAAAATACATAAGAAAAAGTTGCATATA
>ERZ773233.755-NODE-755-length-20332-cov-28.560685_pt1 | contig 20332 bp, 19 predicted proteins | sample MGYA00580991_ERZ773233 | MGnify/ENA primary metagenome ERZ773233 (study PRJEB29015, sample SAMEA2738178) | human oral metagenome | biome: human oral; feature: human-associated habitat; material: saliva | place: China | collected 2161 ...
CATTTTTGAGAATGCGGTCAAAGACTGCTTGGACTTGGTCTTGAGACAAGTCTTGTCGGTTTGAGATTTGTAGGAATATTTCTTTCATATCTGTTTTCCTTTAAAAAACTGTTCAATGCTTTCAGATGCACGAGGAGATGTTTTGAGCGTAGACCAATCTAGTCAAAAGACTGTCTAACTAGTCTGCAACAATTTTCACGAAATTTTCAACCATCTTGAGCCCATCTGGACTTCCGATGCTTTCTGGGTGATATTGCAAACCATAAATTGGTAGCTCCTTATGTTGAATGGCCATGATTTCTTGATCATCAGTTGTGATAGCTGTCACATCAAAGCCCTCTGGCATTTGGTCAACAACGATGGAATGGTAACGCATGATTGGGACATCATTGTCAATATCCTTGAAAATTGGCGATGGCGTTTCAAAAGTAATATTGCTTTGTTTGCCATGCATGACATTCTTAGCCAAGCCAAGTTTACCACCAAAAGTTTCCGCAATAGCCTGGTGCCCCAAGCAAATTCCCATCATCGGTTTTTTACCAGCAAAATCATTAATCAAGGCTTCCATTTTACCCGCATCAGCTGGCCAACCTGGACCCGGTGAAAAGACTAGCCCGTCAGCTTTTTCTGCCTCTTCATAGAGAGTCTCATCATCGTTACGCAAGACCTTTACTTCTGTATATGTCCCTAGGTATTGTGCCAAATTATAGGTAAAAGAGTCATAGTTATCAACTAATAAAATCATTGGGCATCTCCTATTCTTGTCATAGCTTTCGCCTTGTTAATCGTTTCGTAAAATTCATTTTCAGGAACACTGTCATAGACAACACCTGCACCTGCCTGAACATAGGCTTTTTGATTTTTGAGAATCATGGTACGGATAGCAATGGCAAAGTCCATATCTCCTGTCGCAGACAGATAACCAATAGCTCCCGCATAAATACCACGTTTTTCCTGTTCAAGCTCATAGATACGACGCATAGCACGAATCTTAGGCGCTCCTGACACGGTTCCAGCTGGTAGAGTTGATTTTAGAGCATCTAGTGCTGTCAATTCAGGCAAGAGTTGCCCCTTAACCACACTGGTAAGGTGCATGACATAGCGGAAATACTCAACCTCCATATACTTGGTCACCTTGACCGTACCATTTTTAGCAATCTTACCGATATCATTACGTCCCAAGTCAACCAACATACGGTGTTCCGCAGTTTCTTTGATATCATGCGAGAGTTCATCCGCTAGAGCAGCGTCCTCAGCCTCATTGGCACCACGAGGACGAGTTCCAGCAATCGGATTGGTTACCACCTCTCCATTTTTCACTGAAACCAAGCTCTCGGGGCTAGCACCAATCACCTGATAATCTCCAAAGTCATAGAAATAAAGGTAGTTTGATGGATTGGTCACGCGCAAATTACGGTAGTAATCCAAAGGATCTCCCTCAAAGTCCGCTGAAAAGCGTTGGCTAAGCACACATTGGAACATATCTCCTTCACGGATAAGCTTTTTAGCCTTAGCCACCATATCCATGAAGACCTCTTTTTCGATATGATTTGAAAATTGTAAGGCCTGTAAGGCTTGAGGTGTAAACTCGTTTGGTGCCTGAGTCTGGAGGCTCGTTACCACCTGACCAAGAGCTTGACGCACTGCATCATTGTCACGACCAGAGTAGATATTATCCTCTACCACATAAACCTTTTCTTTCTTGTGGTCAAAAATCAAATAAGACTCATAAATGAAGAAATGCATATCAGGTGTCCCAATCGTGTCTTCAGGAATCTCACCAATATTTTCATAGAGACCAATCATGTCATAACCTGCAAACCCGATGGCTCCACCTGCGAAAGGGAGGTCAGACTTGATGCCTTTGACGGTTACTCGGTCCAAGTATTCGAAAGGATCTTGATCAATTGCCTTACCATTTTCATAAAGAACACCATCCTTAAAGGTTACTTCAAAGACCGGATTGTAGGCAACAATCGAAAAACGTGCATTTTCCTTCTCACGAGGAATAGATTCAAGGATAACCTTGTGTTCCCCTTGAACACGCATATAAGCCAAGATTGGTGTTAAGGTATCGGCTGGTAAAATTTTTCTCATAATATTTCCTTTCATACTGGCTAATCGAGAGTAATAAGACTGATACAAGACTCCTTTTTAGGATGTATCGGCACCATTAGTATTCTTCGTTCACTTTCTCTTCCAAAGCAATAAAGGCTTTAATCATGCTTCTCCAAACATCTTCAGCCACATCTGGTGACAAGCCAAGCTCTAGTGCCTCCTTACGACGGTTAGCTATGACTTGAGCGACACGATCACTAGCCTGGACAGCAGCCCTGTCTCCCTTGGACTTAAGCCGTCCTGCCTTTTCCACAAGTTTTTGACGTTGGGCCAGTAGTCGAATTAACTCTCTGTCAATATGATCAATCTCAATTCGAATATTGCTTAATGCATCCATAGATACCCAACCTTTCATTGAACAATGATATAACACTTCTTTAAGGTAAGTAGACCTTTAGAGATAAAAGTAAACAAAAAACCTCACAGAGAAAAACTCTGTGAGGGCATTAAATCTAGTTTAACACGGTACCACCTCAGTTAATGGTCTCAAAAAAACGACCATCATCTCTATCTCCTCTAACAAGGAGTTGCACGGTAAGGGGTGCCAACCGAGAAGAATATGTGTTACCTTCTCATTATCATCCAATCAGCCCAATGTTCGCTCATCTCGATTACCTACTCACAATCACCGCAGGCTCCCTGAAAATCTAAGACCAGTTACTTTCTGATTTACTAACTATTGTACTCCTTTTTAAAAAGATGTCAAGAATTTTCTGTTAATTTTGACAATTCTTTTCCTATAAGATTCGTCTATAGCTAATCCAGAGAGTGAGATAGTCTTGTCCCTAGGCTATACAAAATAAAAAAGCCCCCAAAGGGACTTCTTGGTTTGATAAACAACGGCAGGGTGACAGTCCTGCATCTCTTTCAGACCCGAAGGTGCGGCGGCTGCCTCTTCCGCCCTCGTTGTTATTCCTTACCCATATTATATCACATTTTCTTCGCTCTACCAACATTTAGATAGTTTTTCAGCTTAGAATCTTTAATCACAAACATAGTACGAACATTAAGTTTATCACATAATCTGACCGCTACCAAAACATTACCATCAATACGTTTGATGTATTCCAAGGATTGGCCATTAGGATGGCGACCGATATAGTCCGGATGAGCAATAATCTCTGGAATACGTTCATAGGTGGCATCAAAATCACTAAATTCCTGGCGATGTTTTTCCATATGCTTCTTACGTTGCGCAGACAGCGTGATGTCTTCACCAGGCTTGTAGTCCAAATCAAAAGCTTTAATGACTTTTGGCGTCAAGTGCCCTACTATTTTCATGCCTCTATTGTACCATACCTAGCGCCCATCAAGGATTTTCCTACTGTTCAGCTATCAAAAAACTCAAGCCTGTTACCAAGCCCGAGTTTTGCTTTATGCTTTTTGGAAAGCACCTTGTTTATAGCTAATCCAGAAGAAAAGCGGTGTACAGATAGCCATTGCGACCAAATAGATTGGCAAAGTGTAGCTATTAAGTGTTGAAATTTCAATCACATCTCGAAGATAGTAGGAACTGATCAAGAAACCAAAGACTGAGTAGATAATCAAGGCCACGCGCCCCCTATTCAAGGGGATACAAGCACGAATAACGGCAAGAACACCCGTTGATCCCATCATATAATAAGACAGCGTCAGCATGTCTGTATTACTCATGCCAAGATAAACTTGAGACAGATGGAAAATAAGAACACTAATAACCAGCATCAAGGCATTAGGAATAGACAACTGGAGCGAACGTCTGAGGAAATGTTTCTCAACAGGACGAATATTACGTTCGAAGGTCAAAACAAATGGTGGAAGACCCTCGATAAACTGACCTGCCAAGGTCATCTGAACCTGAATGAATGGAAAGACCAAGAGGTACTCTGCCTTTCCAAAAACAATACTGCCAATACAGATAAGCCCCAAAAGGAAGGAATAAACAGTTTTAATAAGGAAAATAGGTGCAATGTGGGCAATATTATTAACCACACGGCGTCCCTCAAATAGAATTTCAGGAATGTCCTTAAACTCAGAATCCATTAGCACCAAGTTAGCAATCTGGCGTGTTGCAGGATCTCCCTCTGCCATAACAATCGAACAATCCGCTTCACGCAGTGCCAAGATATCATTGACACCGTCACCAGTCATAGCTGTGGTATGCCCATTGGCATTAAGGGTTTGGATTAACAACTTCTTCTGATGCGGAGATACACGACCAAAAATCGCAGTATCCTCAGCCAAAGCCTCCAACTCCTCATCGCTGACTTTAGAACAGTCAATATAGCTTTGATAGTCGGCAAAACCAGCTTGATGAGCAATATGAGAAACCGTCACTGGATTGTCACCAGAAATAATCTTAAGCGTCACATCTTCTGAACGCAGGTATTCCAGAGTTTCTGCAGCATCTTCACGAATAGGATCGGCAATTTCAAGTAAGGTCAAAGCTTCGACATCATTCGGCAAAATCATGGTCTCTGTGGCAACACCTGACTGACTCCAAGCCAAAATCAAAACACGAGACCCTCGTGCCTGAGCCTGATCGACTGCTTTGGGATTTTCCTTAAGAAGCATCTCAGGTGCTCCCAAAAAGAGAGTTCCAAGCCCATCAACGCTCACTGCACCCCATTTACGATCGCTTGAAAATGGAATAACGTCACCTACCTGATAATGATGTTCCAGTCCCTCATAAGCATTTCGAATAGCCTGAGCTGTTGCGTTTTTATCCTTGCTATGTTGCATATAAGCCGCAAGCAAACGCTCCAACTCCTCTTTCGTAAAACGCTCTGACAGTAGTTCCAGACCTTTAACTGTCATCTTTCCTTGTGTAATCGTCCCTGTCTTATCTAAACAAAGCACGTCTACACGAGCCAAGGTTTCAACAGAGTACATCTCTTGCACAAGGATGTGTTTCATCCCAAGCTTAATGACAGCCGTCAAAAGAGATGTAATGGTCAAAAGAGCAATTCCCTTAGGCAACATTCCCAGAAGGGCTGTCGAACTGGTAACGACCGACTCTTGAAGAGAAAGCTGCTTAATCATGTAAGCCTCGAAAAAGAGTGCAAGCCCAAATGGTATAACAATCTTTCCCGTAAACTTAGCAATCTTGTCCATGTTATAAAGGATACGGGACACGATTGGTTTATGCGTTTTGGCCTCTAACATGAGCTTGTTGGCGTAATTATCCTCGGCTACGTTAATGACCTTAGCATAGACCTGACCACTCACAAGATAAGAACCCGAGAGTAGCTCCTTCCCATCTTTCTTTAGAATGTGATCACTCTCACCAGTCAGCATAGCTTCGTTAAGCTCAGCCATCCCATCAATAACCACGGCATCACTAGGAACCTGCTCACCCGCAGACAAGAGCATGACATCATCCAAGACAATATCCTTAGGATCGATAGAAACAAGCTGTCCATCACGCACCACACGAATCTGATCCTGATTCATGAGATTGAGCTTATCAATCATGCGACGGGCACGCAACTCCGTCATCATCCCCGTAAAGGCATTAAGCACAATAATCCCGAAGAAAAATAGATTGGACCAAGCCTGAACAGCAATCAAGGCCACAAAGATTGCAAAATTGAGCATATTAAAGGAGTTGAAGACATTACGCCTAAAAATCTCCCAATTGCTGGAGCCAGTTTTTGCTTTAAAATGATTTGTTTTACCGGCATCTATCCGCTGCTTGACCTCCACCTGAGTCAAGCCTTGTAACTGTTTTTTCATAACTTTCATAGTAGCATAAAAACGAGGTGTTTTCAAAGGTTAGCCGTCAGAGTTGAGCACCCCAAAACTCATTTATGTTTTCCTTCAAAGTATACAAAAAGACTTTCTGAGTTAGGTACTCAGAAAGTCTTTTATATTATCACCTAAGATACGGAGATTTCACCTTAGGAATCTTTACTCAATCTATCACAATGTCATGCTTCTCAATAGTAACTTTTGCTTCGCCAAGACTATTAAATCGAATACCATTTGAAGCTAGGGGTGTTTGAATTTCAGTTGTCATTGTCTTCTCCCCACCATTAACAAAGAGTTCAATAGAGAATTTATCAAGAACAAAATGCAATTCAAGTTCATCAGAGGAGCCAACAAACATTTTACGCTGACAATTTAAATCAGAAGTCAGACCTGAATAGGTTCTATCCACTTCAAGTGTTCCTTGTTTTTTATTATAAAGGAAACGTGTATAAGTAGAATCAGAGACACCAAAGTCTATGGCAAATGATTCAAAGTCATCACCTGATAATTTAATATCTAAATCGATTTGACGACCTTCGATCCCTTTAATTGTAACTGACTCACCTTTAACAACACCACTATAATTTACCTTATTAGCAAAATAATTTCGAAGCTCTGAAATCGGATGTTGATATAATTTACCATTTTTAGATGAACATGCAAAACTTGTTCCAAGAATTTTTTAGGCTTGTTATCATCATAAATACTGATTTTAAGGGATTTAACTACTAGTAAACTTAACAACTTTTATATATTTTACACTATATAGGACAGTAAATGGACAGTGACAGCATAATTGAAGAGTGAACAAAAAGAGGTATAAAAATACCTCTTTCAGATTGAAGACAAAGTCCTCAGAAGTTATACTTCTGGGGACTTTTCTTGCTTCGAAGGAGCATAATAAAAGAAAAGGTATTTGATGAGGTACTCCTATGTTTCACAAAGATAATCCTGAATATAATCGTCGTCAAATAGGTTTCTATACACTTGATGAACTTGTGCCTAAAGACCATTTTCTAAGAAAAGTTGAAGAAACGATTGATTTTTCTTTTATTTATGATGTTGTTGAGGATAGTTATTCTTCAGATAATGGTCGCCCTAGTCTAGACCCTGTTTTGTTAGTTAAGATTCCTTTGATTCAATGTTTTTATGGCATTCGTTCTATGCGCCAAACCATCAAGGATATCGAGGTGAATACGGCTTATCGTTGGTTTCTTGGCTTATCTCTGGATGATAAGGTACCACATTTTACAACTTACGGTAAGAACTATAGCCGACGCTTTCAAAATAAAGAATTGTTAGCACACATTTTTAGTCATGTGCTTCATCACGTTTTGGAGGCGGAGCTCATTGATCCCTCAGAAATCTTCATCGATGGGACACATATCAAGGCAGCTGCCAATAATCATAAGTACAAAAATGTTGTTGTTGATCAAAAAGCTAAATTCATGAGTGAACAACTGGATGTTGAGATTAATTTAGACAGGAAGAAGCATGCAAAAAAGTTCTTAAAGCCCGCCAAAAAAGGCGAGGCTAAATCTAAGAAACAATCAACGACTGATCCAGATAGTGGTTGGTTTCACAAGGGAGAACACAAGGAAGTCTTCGCTTATAATGCTCACGTAGCTTGTGATAAACATGGTTGGGCCTTGGCTTATACAGTTGAAGCAGGTAACACCCATGATAGTTAGGCCTTTCCTGCTCTTTTCGCCAAGTCAGAACCCTTCTCCCCTGAATTCATTATTGCGGATTCAGGCTACAAAACACCTAGTATTGCCAAGTTTCTTTTAGAAAAGAGATTACGCCAGTATTCCCTTACACTAGGCCAAGAGGTAAGAGAGGCTTTCTACGTCCTAAAGACTTTGTCTATGACGAGCATTTTGACTGCTATCTTTGTCCAGAGAACCAGGTATTAACTTACCGTACAACACCACGTGAAGGTTATAGAGAATATAAAAGCAATCCCAAAATTTGTAAGACCTGTCCCTTGTTAGCGATTTGTACTGAAAGTCGCCAGCACCAAAAAGTTGTTGTGCGTCATATTTGGAAAGATGCCTTAGACATCTGTGAAGATATCCGTCATCAAAGTGGGATGAAGGAACGGTACCAACATCGGAAAGAAACGATAGAACGTTTATTCGGAACAGCTAAAGAATATCATAACTTGCGTTATACCAGAGAAAAAGGAAAGTCCAAAATGGAAGATAAGGTTGGGCTTACTTTGGCATGTCTAAATATCAAAAAATTGGTAAAAATGATGGTAGGAAAGACCTGTTATTTTATCCAAATACCTCAATATTATTGGGTTATGGGAGAATTAAGTGTGAATATAAAAAAAGACAAGCATCAAAAACGATGTTTGTCTTCATTCTGAATCAGAATTTTAATAGGAATTCTGATTTTTTTATGCAAATCCATTTAAAAGCCAAAGGGTGTTTAATTATTATTTATTAAAATATAGATAAATATCATTTGATTAGTATTTGTTAAGTAGGACTGTTTAATTCAAACGACTTCATTATAATGGTTGTCACATACATTAAAATAATAAAAATTTGAAAAAAGATTGAAAAATAAAAATAACATGTTATAATTATAGCGTCTTTATGAATAGGGAATATTGGTAGTAGTAACTTGAAGCCAACTTGATTGTAATCTTTCAACTCTTTTGGGGAGAGTTTTATACGATTACGTGTTGGTGCTTGTTACTATATGATATGGTATTGGGATAGGGTTATCATACCGATATTTTGATTTGTAAGATAGGGATAGAGCGTAAGTAAAGGGGACGCTCTTTAAAATGGGGAGAAGTTATTATGAAATATATGTAAATTAGCAATACTGCTGGATTCAAAAACACTTTTATTAGCAAAGCGTTTTTTCTCCTGCAGTTTTTTTATTTATTAAATAGTGTATTTTTAAATTCGGGGGAGAAGACTAGAAAATCTCAAAACAATTGATATCCTTGGATGATATGACTTAGTTTTCTTGTCTTACTTCTTGAATTTTATACGTAATGATAGTCTTTTTATTGAGACCTTTTTCTTTATCTACTATACATCATTTGCAAAACAAGACCAATAGCGAGGGCATTCCCTTTAATGCTTTTGGAGAAAGGATAACTCATTTTCCTTTTTATTGGTGCTAATGGAGTTGATGCCAATTATTTCACAACGCCAGATATGGAAGAGGCGGTCATTAAACGAACAGTGATAGCTAATGCGCAAAAAGCCTATGTTCTAGCTGATGCCTCTAAACTTGGTCAGGTTACCTATGCTAAGGTAGCCGAGGTTGAGAAAGTAACCATAATCACAAATGCTTCGGAAGAAGGGCTCCTTAAATAATTAAAAGAGAAAACGAGGGTTATTGAAGTATGATTTATACTGTGACGCTAAACCCATCAATCGACTTCATTGTTCGTATCGACAAGGTAGAGATTGGTGAAGTTAACCGTATAGAGAGTGATGATAAATTCGCTGGCGGTAAGGGTATTAATGTCAGTCGTATTCTACAACGTTTAGGAATTGACAATACTGCTACGGGCTTCATCGGTGGTTTTACAGGACGTTTTGTTACAGACAGTTTGGATGCTGAAGGTATTAAAACTACTTAGAATGGTGAGGCTGTAATGGTATTAGGAAAAGTAAGTGATTTTTTAATCAAGCATCAAAGATTGTTAACGTACTTAAGTATTTTTGCTGCGTTAATGTTATTAATGCGCTTAGTGTATGATGATGTTTTGATTGACCATGATAATCCCATCGTTTTAGCAATCTTTATAGGAATACTAGTTCTTTGGACCCTAGCATCTTACCTTAATCGAAGACAGCATATGCTATCCCACTTTATCTTACAGAGTTCGAAACTTATTAACGTCTATGCTGTAGACTTAGATTATCGTTTTATTGCGGTTAATAAGAATGATATTCGGCTCATGGAAGAAATCTTTTATTTCACTCCCAAAATTGGTGACTTTCCAATGAATTATCTTAATAGTGAAGATGCTGCGCGTTTAAAAGCAAATGTTGATCGTGCGAAAAAGGGTGAAACATTTATATTTATGGATACTATTAAGACAGGCGACAAAACGCTTTACTGGCAAAATATGTATTCTCCCATTTATAACAATCGCCAAAAAGTGATTGGTGTTTCTTGTTTTGTTCTTGATGTTACAGAGCAGAGACTTCATGAACTTGAAATACAGAGGATGGCATACGAAGATGTTTTAACACGGGTTCATAATCGACGATATATTGAGCTTGCTTTTGAGGAATGTCTGACACGTAAAGAAGAACAAATTACGGTTATTATATCTGATTTGGATAAATTCAAGGAAGCAAATGATACCTTTGGACATGCTACGGGAGATAAGATTCTAATTAAATTTGGTGATATTTTAACGAAGATAATGCCTGAAAGTGCTGTAATAGCAAGGTTAGGCGGAGATGAATTTGCGGTTTTACTCCCTGGAGTTTCTGAAAATCAAGCTGAATTTTTAATAAAACTTGTTCAAGCAGAAATGACTCTCAAAGATATGGGGATTACAGCATCTTTAGGTGCTTATACGGACTCTTATCAATCACATAAAAACTTCGTTGATTTTTTTGCAATAGCTGATAAGAAAATGTACGAAAATAAAAGTCAAAAAGGAGAACGTCGATGATGTTTCAAGATGTTGTTATTGTCATTCCTGCCTATGAACCTGATGACCGTTTGTTGGAACTTTTGAAAAATATTCGGGATAAGGAAAATCAAATGTTTGACATTATTCTAGTCGATGACGGTAGTGGAGCTGATTTTGCACCGTTATTTGCAATAGCGCAGAGTAACTATGCTTGTCATTTGCAAAGACACGCTGATAATAAAGGAAAAGGTCGTGCTTTAAAAACGGCTATTTCATATATTTTGGACAATTTTCCTAATGCCAAAGGAATTGTGACGATTGATTCTGATGGTCAACATACCTACGAAGACATGATGAAATGTTTGGATGAATTTTTGCAACATCCTGATAGTTTGGTGCTGGGTGTTAGAACATTTGAAAAATCTGTTCCTTTACGTAGTAAATTTGGAAATTTATTGACAAGAGACGTCTTGGGGGCTATGACAGGTATGAACGTTTCTGATACGCAAACGGGGCTTCGTGTGATTCCTATGTCATGGTTGCCAAAACTCTTAACCGTAGAGGGTGAACGGTATGAATTTGAGATGAATATGTTACTTGAGGCAAAAGAGGACAATATTCAGATTTGTGAAGTTGGCATTGCAACGATTTATTTGGATGAAAATCAGTCGTCGCATTTTGATGCGATTCGTGACTCGATTAGAATTTACAAGGTTTTCTTCAAGTACATTTTTTCAGCATTGTTTTCCTTCTTGGTTGATATTGTTGCTTTTACGATTTTAATTTCTTTGTTTAATGGATTGAGTTTTAGTGCGGTGACGTTAGCTTCGATTTTAGCGCGTGCGATATCATCTGTTGTTAATTTCACCTTGAATCATAAGGTGGTCTTTAAACGAGGTCAATCAAATAGTGCGATAAAATACTTCACTTTGGTGGTAGTACAGATTGTTTTGTCAAGTTTATTGGTAACAGTTCTAGGAAATGCCTTGACGACGCTGCCAATTTCATTGGTGAAGATTTTAGTTGACGGTACACTTTTCTTTGTCAGTTATTTTGTGCAAAAACATTTGATTTTTAGTGGAGGCGAGAATGACGGCTAGTAAGAGGATACTCTATTTCGTTGCATTTGTAACGACTACCTTTTATTTAACTTGGCGTTTGGTGGCGACTATTCCGTGGCATGATTCATGGTTTGCGCTGATCTTTGGGATTTTATTGTGGGGAAGTGAGGTAGTTTCAGCCATTACAGGCTACATTCTCATTTGGAATAAGCAAAAGGACTTTGAGCTTGAAAAGCCTGAGATTGCTAAGGAGCGTTACCCAGATGTGGATGTTTTGATTGCAACGCATAATGAGGATCCAGAGTTGCTTTATAAGACGATTAATGCCTGTACTTTTATGGAATATCCTGATAAGTCTAAGGTGCATATCTACGTCTGTGATGATACCAATCGTCTAGAAGTTGCCAAATTGGCTGATGAGCTTGGTGTTGGTTATTTTGGTTTGGCGGATAATAAAGATGCCAAATCAGGAAACTACAATAATGCTTTACGTCAGACGTCATCACCTTTGGTGGCGACATTTGATGCGGATATGATTCCTTATCGTGAATTCCTGTTGGAAACTGTGCCTTATTTTGTTGAACAAGTTGAGGCTTATGAAAATGGTGACGATTATGATAAGTCAAAAGTTGGTTTGATTCAAACGCCACAAAGTTTTTACAATGCTGATATTTTCCAATTTAACTTGTTTTCAGAATCAACCTTACCAAACGAACAAGATTTCTTTTCCAAAGAAATTAATGTTTGCAATAATTCGCACGGTGCAGCGGTTTATACGGGGTCTAATACGGTTATTTTCCGCAAGGCGATTGAAGATGTTGGTGGTTTTCCGACAGATACCATTACGGAGGATTTCGAGCTAGGTGTTCGGATGAATGCGGCTGGTTATGTAAATTATTCGACGAAAAGTCCAATGGCTAGCGGGTTAACGCCAACAGATTTGAAGAGTGTCATCAAACAGCGCACGCGCTGGGGACGTGGCGTTATTCGCAGTAGCTACAATATGAATATCTTCTTTAATCCCAAATTGACAAAGGGGCAAAGAATTGTTTATATTAATGGCTATCTTTATTGGTGGTCTTTCTTTAGACGGTTATTGTATATCTTAGCACCGATTTTATATACGGTTTTCCATGTGCGTTTGGTGGTGTCAAATATCTGGCTACTGTTCCTATTCTGGTTGCCAAGTTACGCATTGACACACTTGTCAATGCGAGAAGTCTCAAAACAATACCGAACACAGGTTTGGGGAGAAATTGTGGAAACGATTTTTGCTCCGTATTTGTTTATTCCCATGATGTTGGAGTCCTTTGGCATTAGCAATAAAAAATTTAAGGTGACACGTAAGGGAAATGATACGTCGTGGACGTTGTACCTTTATGCGCTTCCTTATCTTGTTTTATGGGGATTAGCCGTTTATGGTTTGGTGACTTTTAACTATGGAAAATTTAGTTCAGAGCTTTTTTATGGAAGTATTATCAGTTTTTGGTTGTTTTATCATATCATCAATTTGACCTTTGCGATTTTCTGTGCGCTTGGTCGTCCGATTTATCGCTCAAGTGAGCGTTTTACTGTTGATGAAGCTATGGTTATTGAGGTTGATGATGATTCTTACCAAGTGAGAGTCTGTGATATTTCAGAAACGGGGATTTCATTCTATACGGATTTACCATTGTATTTGCCGAAAGAAAAAGAACTGACGCTTAATTTGCAATCACGTGATTACCATGCGAGGGTAAAAGGTCATGTTGTTCGTGTTTTTGCGATTGATAATGGTTGGCGCTACGGCGTTCAATTTTCAGAAATTCCTGAAGCTGATAAGCGCGAATTTTATCAGTACATTTATGACCGCATTAATCACAATCTTCCGAAGGAAAAAGACCCTTGGATGACAACATGGGATGATTTATTTGAGAACTTTAGTCAACGTTTCCAAAATAATGAACGTCCTGTTTCAGCCTATGACCAAGTAGCTTTTCCGAAAGTTCGTGTCAATGAAGAGGTTCAGGTTGCTGGAAAAAAATGCCAGCTTAGAAAGACAGATTATTATTACATGACATTTTCTGGAAAATTGACAAATCCTAAAAAAGAACCGAATGTCGCATTTACCTACAAAGATTTGCCAATTCAGTTGACTTTTGTGTCCTATGATACTGATAGAGACGAATCGCTTTATCGAGTTACCAATTTAGCGGATTTGGATAGCTTACCTGCTTTTAAAGCCTTAGCAAATGAATGGAGAGGGAGAGTATGATTAGTATTGCTAGATTACTGTTGTTCTTTGTGATTACCATGGGGTACAATGCCTTTTTCCGTAATACTGTGAAGATGAATCGCCGTCTGACATGGGTGTTTACATTTTCAGTCATTACATTGGTATTGTACCTTGGTAGTTTGTTAGGCTTTATGTTGCAGACCGTGTATGCCATTTCTGTTTTGGGCTGTCTTTTGAGTCTTTATTATCTTTGGGCGGTATGGAAAAAGAAATATCGCTTTAGGAGACTTGATTATATTGCGCTTGGAATGATGGCTTATTTGCTTTTGTTTGGAATAACGCTCTGGCATTCACCGCTTTTACATTATGATAATTTTACGCATTGGGCAACGATTGTAAAATTTTTCCATATCAATAATGCTTTGCCAACACAGCAGGATACGATTATTAGTTATTATACCTATCCTGTTGGAAGTTCACTTTTCATTTATTTTTTCACGACTATCGTAGGCTTTTCAGAAGGTAGTATGTTGGTCGGGCAATTCTTCTTGATTGCTTCCAGTCTTTATGCCATGTTTGCGGCACTTCGTGATGATCGACGTGTCTTAATGGTTAGCATGATTTTTGCTTCGTTTGCTGTTTTTAATACGTTCAACGTTGCTATTCGATTAAATAATTTGCTGGTTGATTTTCTGCTTCCTGCCTTGGCCTTGGCAGCTATAGCAGGTTGTTTTGTCTATCGTAATCGTTTCTGGTTTTTGTCGCTAAATACGGCGGTAATTCTTGGATTATTAAGTATCGTCAAAGTAAGTGGACTTTTCTTTGTCGCTCTCGTTTTAGTAGTTTATGTGGTTTGTATTGTGCGTTTACTTGTTCGTAAAAGAGCACGTTTAAAAGCACTAGTGCTGCTCATAATGACCTTGCTAGTCAGCTGTCTTCCTTTTGTTATTTGGCAAAAGCATGTGACGGATAATTTCCCAAATGCCTCAAGTGCCAAGCATGCGGTGTCCATGTCAGAACTTGGTCAGGTATTGACTGGAAATCTGTCAGGCGTCCCACAAAAAATTATCACTCTTTTTGTCAAATCGATGTTTACGTTTGACAGTTTGGCAAGCAATGGAATTTTGATAATCAATCTGATTATGCTGATTGCCTTTATTGTGATTGGCATTCGTTTGAAATATAAGAAATTTGTCTTGTTGACTTGGGGATTTGTTGATATTTCGATTGTGACTTACTATATTGGCATTTTACTCATGTATCTGACAGCAATGCCGACTGATGAAGCGTTAGAATTAGCAGGATTTGAGCGCTATGCTTCGAGCATCGTTATCTTTGCTTTTGGTTGTTTGACCATGGCTTTAGCATGGGTAATGGACAAGGGTCTGTATGAAAAAATCATTAGTAAACGTAATGCTAGGTCTTACAAGAGCTTATTTAATAAACACTTGTACCAATACGCGAGCCTTGTTTTGACAGTTTATGCCATTGGAATGTTCTTGTCAGAAAATAATAGCATTGTTTACAATAACAATCAGGAAACAAACGAGGTCGCAAAAGAAATTCATCAGTTTACTGGAAGTCAGAGTAATTCGTCAACGGATAGAATTTTGGTTGTAACAGCAGATAAGGAGAATGTAGATAATTATTTTGTCCAATATGCTAGTCGTTATTATCTGTGGGATGTCAATGTTGATGCCAGAGAAAATTTTGTGTCGGCTGACCAAGAATTTTTAGATTTAATGGCATCATACAATGAAAATATCGATACTAGAGATGGTTCCAATTTAACAGACGATGACTTTATTGCACTCTTAAAAACGTATGACGAAGTCTTGATTTTAGATGACCATTATACGTTTAATGCCTTGACGAAAAAACTATTTGGTCGGACATATTCCCCAGGATTGTATAAAGTATCAGATATTCTTGCTGGAAAAGGGTAAGTTTTCTAGCTTTATCAAGCATAAGTCTTGATATTTCAAATAAAATATGTAGAAGGAGGCGGAGTTTGTGACTTCGCCTCTTGTGGTGCTCAAAAGACTTTCTTGAACATTGGAGAGGAAGCTAAGATAAGTCCGTTTGAATTATCTGCTCTACTCATCACACAAAGCGAGGTCCTTAAAAGATACAATCCACGTTCCACACACTCAACACTAGCATAGAAAAATATCATATCTACAAAAGTAATATCAGATTTTGGTTCTCGTGAACAATCAAAATAGCCCATTATCTATCTCTTTTATAGCTGTTTTCCCAATATTCCCTTTCTCCTTCTCCTATGCCTTCTGGTAGTTGCTTCAAACATTGTCCCATACTTTGATATTTAACAATTTCAGTTATTTCAACCAAAGAAAGTCTATGGGATGCTCTGCTAAAGTCCGTATCGAAGTAATCAACCTCTTCTATTTCAACTAAAATCTCATAATTTTGACCAAGATAATATTTAATTTCAGACGGTACTAACTTCTCTGATTCTTTAAAAAACAAATGAATATGGCCGTTTGAAGACAACGATCGTTCTCTGATATTAGTTGATTTTCCAATATAAAAACAGACTTTTTCATCTTCTAAAATGGCAAATAACTTATATACTCCCACAATATCTTTTTCCAAAATTTCTGAGGGGATAGTGATATTCCTCATTTTAGCTTTTTCTAATTTTGATTTATACGTCATTCCCATGGTATTCTCCTAACTTACACCTTTAATGGCATGAAGTCTCCTACAATTTTACCCACGATACGAGGGTTTTCATCATAAGGAATATGGATTTCTTTATAATCCTTGTTAATAGAAACTAGGCGTAGCCCCTCTTCTTCACGGTAGACTTTCTTGATAAAGGTCTGAGAGTTCCACAATACCGCATAGACTGCTCCATCATAATCAAAACCTGTTTCACGAATAAGAACTACTGAACCGTTATGATATTTGGGTTCCATTGAATCTCCTGAAACCCATGAGGCAAAATCATGAGCTAGTTCTTCATTGAAATAAACAGTGTCGTAGTTGCGATTGTCATAAACGGATGCACCAATACCAGCAGACATTTTTTCGTATACATGGTACTCATAGAGATTTTCTGAAATCGTAACAATTTTTCTAGACTCTTCTTGAACTAACCTACGAGTGTATTCTAAAACCTGATTTTGACCTTTATTTGATAATACATTGTACAAACGAACTATCTCAGTTTCTGTAAAATAGCCTTTTGGTACTCTGAGTATTTGTTCTAGTCGTTTTATTTTCTCTTTAGATGGTTCTTTCACTCCACGTTCCCATGCTGAATAGGCTTGATAACTGATCCCTAATTGATCCGCAATATCTTTTTGAGTCATTTTTAGCTCTTTTCTACGAGCTTTTAGTTGTTCTGGTTGATACATAGTTCACCTCACATTAATAGTAACTGTATTTCTGCCTTTTTTCTTGCCTCTTTATCTGAGAATTTTTCTTTATCCCAAACATATGCAATCGACTTTCCTTTGTTATAAACAAGCCACGTTTTTAAATTGCCATTATTATCTTTAATTGCTTTCCAGTTATCTTGATTTAATAAATTTGGGTATTCTTGGCTTGTTACAAAACCTACCTTTCTAACTCTCTGCTTAACCTGATTAATAAGGGAAGGTTGAAACTGATGGAATTCCTCTATAATCTGCTCTCTAATATCATGAAATAAACAATAAATAGAAGCGTTATTCCCTTCAATATATGTCTCAACTGCTTGTTTGATTTCATTATCTTTACCAGAATAATATTCCCGTAGAAAGTCCAAAAGACGAAAAAATAAAGCCTGTTTTGAAACTTCGAGACTATTTTGTATTTGATGGAAGGTCTCGCAATTATAGTATATTTTTGACAGAAGGACAATGTCAGGCATTAGTACTACAGCAGAAAATATATTTGCCTCTCGCTCTAAGATGTCCTCTTGATTATCTACAGACTCCGCAAAATAAGCCCCTTCATGATCCAAAATAAAGTGTCCTAACTCATGGCATAAAGTAAAATTTCGCTTTACTTTAGGATTATCCCGTTCATAGGAAAAACTTGTCCCTAACTCATCAACCACTGTTAAACCATGCAAAACTTGTTCCAAGAATTTTTTAGGCTTGTTATCATCATAAATACTGATTTTAAGGGATTTAACTACTAGTAAACTTAACAACTTTTATATATTTTACACTATATAGGACAGTAAATGGACAGTGACAGCATAATTGAAGAGTGAACAAAAAGAGGTATTTTTATACCTCTTTTTTGCATAACTATCTATTTTTAGAACTTAGTTGAAGCACTATTGTCTACCCTTCTATAAAATAGAAAATCTACTCAAAGCTAAAACTTTTTTCACCCAACTTAACCTTAAAATATTTGAACCTCGTATCTGAATCTGGAATCGAGAATTCAAAGCTTTCTTTAGTTCCATTTTCCCATCCATATCTTGTGTTAAAGCGAAAACCAGAATAAACTTTATCATTTTCATCATAAAAATTAATTGCAACATCTATGTACGTGATTTCATGACCTATAGTATTTTCAAAATTCCCTATGTAGCGCTTCTCTTTTTCCGATACACCTGTGACCTCTTCAACTACGAAGTTTTTGGAATCAAAAGTATCTACTAATATTCCGTAAACTCTATTAAATTCTTTCACAGCTTTACCAGATTTCAATATACTATCTAGAATGTTTTTATCCTGAACAGGAATTTCAACTATTGAGTTAATATCTAGAAGCAATTCAAAACGTTTATTTTGGTATTGATTCCATTCACTTACAAAAGTACTATCCACAAAATTTTGATTTTCTATCGCTTCTCTTTCATTCCTTTGGATGCTAATATATGTGTTAGCTAATCTCTTTAACTTAGGATTTTTAAATTTCCTATTTTTATACTGTTCAATTTCAATTAGTTCATAATCTATATAAGATTTATAGTCTTCAATTTCCTTTTCATCATCATCATTTTGGGCATTAACTTTCCAACGTTCATCTAATCCTGTTGCCAATGAAGTTATGAATTCACTATCATAAGTCTTATTCCTGTTATCGATTGATTTAAATATAGATATTAACAAAAGTATTAGTAAAATAGCTATTAAGGATACCCTTAGTGTTTTTTTTATCAAAGTCAATCCCCCATCTCTATCGCTCTATTTATTGTATTGATCCCTTGATTACCATCACGATGGCAAATATCTTTTAAGTGACAACGCAAGTATAGATACTTTTTTATACCAAATTTTATTTAGGTTTATTTTTTGTTTTTAGTTCATTTTATCTTCTTCAAAGTGACCGACACCGCCTTCAACAACAAATATACAAGTTACATCAATACTTTCCCCTTCTTTACCATAATAATTACCACGTATTTCATAGATTCCATCAGAAAATGAGCCTTTGGGCAAAGATAAGAGTTTTGTTTTAAAATAATCGATATGCTCTCTCGAAAATGACTCGCTAGCGTTAGGATCCAGAGAAGCAAAAATACAATCCAAATGAAGACTCACTGCTTTACTCTTCATTAAATTTTTAGGTCTAATATTATAAAAGCCAGCCGCTTCAAAGTCTCCATTATCACGATTCCTAACTGCCTGTGATAGAATAGTTGCGTAGATTTTTTCCCTAGATACTGGCTCAAATTTATAACTATAGTCAAACGTCACTTGTCTATCAAATAGTTTATTAATTTTATTAGCAACGTCTTTTTTGATTTTATCTTCTTCTCGTTGAAAACCTGGTCTCATTTTATAAACATCTAATAAGAAGCTAAACTCGTTAAATTTAACAGTATCAAACAAGTCTTTTTCTTTGTCATTGAGCAATGCTTCGATCTTTGTAGATAACGGAGGATAAAAATCTGAAATATGCTCACCATTATATTCTCGTATATCTGCTCTAAGATTCTCATCTAAAAAATATCCATCAGAAAATCTCTCAGTATAATTCACTTCAACAACAGTACCGTAAAACGCCTCAATTTCTTTATATGTTCTAATTACTTTTACATTACCTTTAAGACCAAGCGATTTAAATCCTTGTACGACATTATTATTCCACTGATGTCCTTTTCCACAAGAAGTCAACACTATAAAGAAAATTAAATTTACAATGGCAACTATTCCAATAATTATATATCTTTTCGACTTCATGTCACTGTTGCCTCCCACTATATTAATTTATTTTTCAAGGTCGCCCATTCCATAACTCGAACTCTTCTAAAATCATTATACTATATATAGACATTTTTTAATCATCTTCTTCAAATGAAAAATTCCACCAGATTAATAGGAACTGACTATCAAAAGTGAGATTTAAGTAAAACATCCTAGTCCCACACCCTTATAATTTTCAATTCTACTACTTTTTTATTTTGGAAGAATTGGCAGCTATTCTTTAACCGTAAAAAAACACTTTGCAGTTTGCAAAGTGTTTTCGATTATAATCTGCTGTCTAGTAACAATTAACGTTTAGAGAATTGTAAAGTTTTACGAGCTTTCTTAAGACCTGGTTTTTATAACCGATGCTAGTTAGCCATTATTTTTAGTCTTTTTCAAGATTTGTTGCTTAAAAAACCATAGATAA
>ERZ773233.759-NODE-759-length-20322-cov-4.140376_pt1 | contig 20322 bp, 17 predicted proteins | sample MGYA00580991_ERZ773233 | MGnify/ENA primary metagenome ERZ773233 (study PRJEB29015, sample SAMEA2738178) | human oral metagenome | biome: human oral; feature: human-associated habitat; material: saliva | place: China | collected 2161 ...
TATCATATCCCTAAAAAAATGATTTTCTGCTCTAAAAATTAACATTTCATTTTCGCTATCTATAACTGCTTTCTAGGGTTTAGCTCCTTTTGATATCTTAAATCATAGAGGAGCTTTATTTTTTTTTATTCAGTGTCTTTGTCCCATTAATTCTTTGACGAAAAGTTTTGGTATCTTTATAATTTCAATTATTTATTCATATCTGTAAGGATAAATATGTAATATTGTTGTGCATAATAATTCAATATGCCATATAGTTTTATCTCTTTTATCTTACATTATTATATATACTATTACTAATTTTATGGAATAATACAAAGGCAATAATTCTTTTACTTTTGTTTCACTTGTATAATTCTCTCTTATAGATATTTTTTACTTGCTAAAAGCAATATAAATAGTAGATAGCTGTAGTTTTTTGTGTATCTTTGCAACGAGATTTCCTATAATATCATTATGAAACAAAAGTTTATTCTCGATTTAAAAGTAGTATCTGCAGAACGTTTAAACAAACGTAATGTACTAATAAAGCTCACTCACGATACGAAATTGCCCGATATGTTACCTGGTCAATTTGTAGAAATACGTGTTGATGGTTCATCTTCAACTTATCTTCGTCGCCCTATTTCTATAAATTTTGTTGATAAGCTACGTAACGAATTATGGTTACTTGTAGCCGAAGTTGGAAATGGAACACAAAAAATAGCTGCTGTTAAGTCTGGCGATACGCTTAATTGTGTATTTCCTTTGGGCAATGGTTTTACTTATCCAGCATCTTTATCCGATAAAGTTTTACTTATAGGTGGTGGTGTTGGTGTTGCTCCTTTACTTTATTTTGGAAAACATTGTAAAGAACGCGGCATTTCAGTAACCTTTTTGTTGGGTGCTCGTACTGCTTCTGATTTATTAGAATTAGATGAATTTAGAAAATATGGAGAAACTTTTGTTACAACAGAAGATGGTTCTATGGGCGAAAAGGGCTATGTTACCAATCATTCTATATTGAGTAAATATCATTTTAATCAAATTTCTACTTGTGGTCCTAAACCTATGATGGTTTCTGTAGCAAAGTATGCACAAGCAAACAATATTCGTTGTGAAGCTTCTTTAGAAAATCTTATGGCATGCGGATTAGGTGCATGTCTTTGTTGTGTTGAGAAAACATCGAAAGGTAATCTTTGTGTTTGTACAGAAGGACCAGTATTCGATGTAAATAAATTATTATGGTGAAATATGCCTTTAATGGTAGTTTTTAGGTGTTACATATAAAATATAGCGAATTAATAAATAGACAGAAGTAATGGCAGATTTAAGAATTAAGATTGGTAATTTGCGATTAAAGAATCCTGTAATGACCGCCAGTGGTACATTTGGTTACGGTATTGAGTTTAAAGATTTTGTTCCTTTAGACCAACTTGGAGGTATTATCGTTAAAGGAACCACCCTTAATCCGCGTGAAGGTAACGATTATCCTCGAATGGTAGAAACTGCTATGGGTATGCTTAATTGTGTTGGACTACAAAATAAAGGTGTTGATTATTTTATTGAACACATTTACCCAGAAATCAGCAATATTGATACTAATATTATTGTGAATGTTAGTGGCAACTCTCCAGAAACTTATGCTAAAGCTGCAGAAAAGTTAGATGCACTCGATAAAATTCCCGCTATTGAACTAAATATATCATGTCCGAATGTTAAAGAAGGAGGAATGGCGTTTGGAGTAACTTGTTCTGGAGCTTCTACTATAGTTCGTGAAGTTCGTAAACATTACCATAAAACTCTTATCGTGAAGCTTTCGCCTAACGTAACAGATATTGCAAGTATAGCTCGTTCGTGCGAAGATGAAGGAGCCGATGCAGTTTCGCTCATAAATACTCTTATGGGAATGTCTATTGATATTGAGAAGCGTGCCCATCGTCTCAGTATTCGCACTGGTGGATTAAGTGGTCCAGCTGTAAAACCAGTAGCTCTTCGTATGGTTTACGATGTTGCTCATGCCGTTAAAATACCAGTTATAGGACTTGGTGGTATTTCTACAGCTGCTGATGCAATAGAATTTTTAATGGCAGGTGCAACTGCAATACAAATTGGTACTGCTAATTTTGTAGATCCACAAGTTACGTTAAAAGTGCGTAATGGCATTAACGAGTGGTTAGATAACCATGGTTGCAAGTCGATAAATGAAATCATTGGTTGTGTAGAATAACAATCACTTCTGCTTGATACTTTTGTTTTTTAGTGAGGAATGATATCTTATTCGTACAAATATGGCGTCATATTTTAGTAGATATGGCGCCATATATTTTTATTCCGTCCAATTATATTGGTGTGCCTTATGTAGACTATAGCTGTTGAATGCAAAAGGGATTAATCTTCTGCTTTTACTAAGTTCTCAACAAATTCGCTATAACTTTCTGCCAAATATTCAATGCAGTCTTCAGTAAATTCTCCTAAATCCATAAACAATAAAACGATATTTCCAGACTGTAAATCTATGGCAAAGTAGTTTCCTCCCCAATCAACTGCAAATGGTAAGTAGTGAGATGGAACGTTTACTGAAGTAAGTTTTGCATAGCTTTTCTCTATTTTCATCTCTCCTAAGTCATCGCTATAATGTTTTATTGGGAGGTAAAAACTAATCTCGTAGCCTTCTTCCTCATCTTCTGTATCGCAGAAAAGCGACTTGTCAGGTACTCCACCATTAAAAGTTATGTACTGAGAAATAAAGTCTTGGGGTAACTTGTACCCTGTTATTCGTTCAAGATTTGCTATATCTTCTTGTACGATTGCTTTTGCTGTCTTTGTGAACATATTTGTTTTTTATCGATTAAAAAATAATATTGTTTAATGTCGCTTTCTGCTTCAAAACAAGCTGTTGTTATTGCCATTCGAGCGTTTGCTCAAAAAAATCTAAGCCCGTTATTTTCGCTTCTTTTAAGTAGTTGATAAGTCTTTCTGAGAAGAATAGCCCCACTGTTGGGACTTTCAAGATGTCAAAATCGTATTTTTCGGTAAGGAAAATGTGGCGCATTTCTGTGAACTTATTCTCCCGATTTTTATATTCTTCAAATGAATTAAATGTCAAACGTTCCCTTGAGATAGAGTCGATAATGACACTTTTCGTGTAATCTATCTGTTCAAGAGGTATGCAAGGGAAAGCTAAGAGATAATAATTCTTTACAGTGGAGAACTCAGGAATGCTCACTTGAATTTCTGAATGTAAGGGCAATTTGAATTGTTCTATCACATTTTTAGTCTCTTTAGAAACAATAAAATCGAGCATTCCAAAGGAGTTGTCCGTCATATTCGATATGAAATCTGTTTCCTTTACTCGTTTTTTAGTTTTATAATATACTATCTGCTCAAGCTTGGAAACATCAATTATAGGGAAGTCTTGTATACCAGTATTAAACCTTCCTTCCCACAAATGCCTGCAATATTCCATAAGATAGTTTTTGTCTGCTGTGTTAGCAAAGGAACATTGAGTTTTCTTTAGTCGTATTTCAACTTGATTGGTAACACCGTCCGTTATTCCCGTTACAGAACTTTCTGTTGACGGACACACTCTGAAATACTTTTTGTAAATTCCCATTTATCTGCTATAAGTTTGTTAGTTCTTTCCTAAAGCAAAGGTAATGAATACGAATCTTGCAGAATAATGTTCTATAAAACATAATTCATTTGAATGTTGTTAGTTTACTATTTCGTCCCAATAATGCAAACTATAAACCGTTACAGTTCTATCTCCTTCATCTTCTTGAAACCCACTAAAGGCAACACCTATGCTATCAAATATCGTGAAACCATATTTATGTATGCATAAATGGCTTTCATTCAGCTTATCAATTATATTTGAGTAGCTGAATAAATTGTATTCATCGTAATACAATTCAACATCTTTATTTTCTATAACAGAAAGCTCTACCAACTTATTATCTTTGAAAACTAAAGATAAATTGTCTAAGTATAGTTTTGTTAAACCATTATTGTCTACTCGTTTAAAGTTGCTTTTTATTTTACTTAAAATGTCTTCCAGTAGGCATCCAAATTTATATTCGTTTACACCTTTATATGGTTTTATTATGTATTTCATCTTTTTAATTTTCTACTGCAGATAAATTCTATATAGCGATGCAAATATACTCAATATTTTTGTAACCTTGTGAATTTATCGTTTAGTATTATTCTTATTCTCTATTTTAGTTGTTTTCACAACAAAAATCCACAGTCTCTTTTCTTTCTGTTTAGCCAAAATGATATGATGTAATAGTGTTTATCTCCTAAAAAAATTTGAGAGCGTTCAACCGAACGCTCTCAACCAACACAAAAACTAAACTAGACTTAACTAAAAGTTTCCGCACTATTTTCTCAAACAGTTACGAAATATGTTACAAATTTACGATAAAATAATTACAAAAAATATTTCTGCTGTATAAAATTTGCTTTTTACCGTAATATATTATATTCTTTTGGAATTATTGACTAATATCGCATCTAATATAGTCATTGCAGTCATTGCTTCAACAATAGGAACGGCTCTTGGAAGTACACAAGGATCATGTCGCCCTTGTACGGTTATTAACTGTTTATTTCCTTTGAAATCTACTGTTTCTTGTTCCATTCGCAAAGTAGCTATTGGTTTAAAAGCCACTCTAAAGAAGATATCCTCTCCGTTACTTATGCCTCCTTGTATACCTCCACTATGGTTTGTTTGTATTGCTATTTTGCTGTTTTCGTTTTCTGCTTCTTGTATAAAACAATCGTTTTGTTGGCTTCCTCGCCATGTACTTCCGTCGAAACCTTCGCCATACTCAAAGCCTTTGGCTGCATTTATGCTTAGCATTGCCGCACCAAGTTGTGCATGTAGCTTGCCAAATTCAGGTTCTCCTAATCCTATTGGACATCCTTTTACCACACAGGTAATTATTCCACCTATAGTATCGCCTTCGCTTTTCACAGTAGCAATTAGGTTTTCCATTTCCTTTGCCTTTGCTTCATCGGGGCATCTCACAGCGTTTTTCTCTGACAAAGACAGGTCGTACTTTTTGTAATCCCTTTCCAAGGCAATATTACCTACCTGCGATGTGTAAGCTTGTATGCTTATGTTGTATTTTCTAAGCACAAGTTTAGCCAATGCGCCTGCCACAACTCTTGAAAGCGTAATACGTGCCGAAGCTCGTCCTCCACCTCTATAGTCGCGTATACCATACTTCTTATAATAAGTATAATCGGCGTGCGATGGTCTGAAGAGTGTACTTATATTCTTATAATCTTTCGGTTGTTGTTTTTCATTTCTAACCACAAAACCAATTGGTGCACCAGTTGATTTACCTTCAAAAATTCCACTTAGTAACTCTACCTTGTCGGTTTCTTTTCTCTCCGTTGTTATTTTGCTTTGTCCTGGTTTGCGTCTATTCAGTTCGTTCTGAATAAAATCGATATCAATATCTATACCAGGAGGCATACCATCTATAATGCCTCCTATTGCAATTCCATGACTTTCGCCAAAGGTAGTTAAAGTATAAAGTGTTCCAAACGTATTAGGCATATTGCCATTCTTCTCGTTCGTGTTTTGTTATATATGGTTATAAAATTTTTTGAGTTTTAGTTGCCACAACAACAGCAACCTTCGCCATTACTTTCATCGTTTCCGTTACAGCCGCATTGGTTATTTTCGTCTCCTTCTCCTTTGTGGCAACCACAATGTCCGTTACAATGGTGGCTATTAAGCTTCTCAAAAAATTCTTTTACTTCTTCATCAGTAGCCTCACGGTTCTCTATAATGTGTCCTTTAAATCTTAATTCTTTTCCTGCCAAAGGGTGGTTTAGGTCAACTTTAACTTTATCTTCCGTTATATCAATAACGCGAGCAATAAAACGTTGTCCTTCCTGATTCTGCAAAGGGATAGTTGCTCCTATATAGACATTACTACTATCGAATTCTCCTCCTTGTGAAAATACCTCTTTATTAAGGTCTAACACGTTTTCTTCGTTATAGTCTCCATAGGCTTCTCCTTTGGCTAAATCGAATGAGAAGTCTTCACCTACTGGTGTTTTTATTGCAATTTCTTCGAATTGGGGTAGTGCCATTTCACACCCTGTATAGAATGTTAGCGGACGATTTTCTTCTGTTTTCTCTATTAGAACCTCGTTTCCGTATTCCATACTGTATAGTTCGTATTTTGTAGAAATGAATCTATGTGTTTTATTTTCCATTATTATTATAGTGTTATTTTTTGTTCCTTGCAAAGATACTATTTATTTACGATAAACCTACTAACTGTCTGTTGTTTTTTTACTTGTACTGTATTTCTATCCCGAGCAAGGTTTTCGGTTTACTTTATAACTTTGTTTCTATTTTTCGTTTTATGTACAAAAGATGGAAAATAATTCTGTAAATGTTTCCTGTCTGTATACATATTATAGATGCTTAGTAAAAAAATGGATAGAAAGCTTATAACCAATGCCTACTGTTTATTCATAAATCTAATAAAAAGCCTCAGACGTTTAGGAAAATCAGTTACATGTAGATACCTTTATTTTAGATATCTGTCACGTTCGTCTCAGATATCTGTCAGTTGTGTCTTAGATATCTGTTATTTCTGAATTAGATATCATAACAAACTACAGCCTTTATAATTTTATATTCTAATGCCTAAAATATATTTTTTTAGATAATAATAACGAACACCTTTATTCTATAGTGTTTTTAATTTTGTTATTATTATAAATGTTTGATTTATAGTGTGTTGTTTTATATTCTGTTGTGTATATGAGGAAGTTGTTACAATTGTTTTCTTTTCTATAGTATCTTTATATTTTTTCTATTCAGCTCAAAGTGCTTACTTCGGTAGTGAACAATAAAAAAGTCCGAAGGAACATCTCCTTCGGACTTTTGAGGTGCCTAGCAGAATCGAACTGCTCTACACGGTTTTGCAGACCGTTACCTAACCGACCGGCCCAGGCACCCAATAATTAGTCGACAAGATTAATGCAATGCCTTAATCCGTGTGCAAAAGTAATAAGAAATATTTGTTTGACCAAATTTTTTGTAGACTATTGCAAAAAATAATTTACCTTCTTTCGTATTTATATGTTGTCTTTCTACGCATCATTTGCTCCTTAATAGCACAGCCGGGGCACCCTCCGCAGGCGTTTTTAGATACCTTTATAGTTCTGATTAACATACGAATAGCGTATGCTATTGCTATTGCTATTACTATGGTTACAATGGTATATTGTATCATTATATATATCCTTTCTTTTATACGGGCTGATCCTCCACTCTGTCTGTAAATAGGTTTTCGGTCGCCTTCATTTCGTCTTCATCGAACCATTGCGACAGTTTGTTTTTTGCCTTTTGTTTTGTTTCCTCGTCTATATTGCCCCAAACCTTTTGTAACACATATATAAGTACACCGAGATCGTCGCCCAATCCGGCAAGCGGAATAGCATCTGGAATAAAATCGAGTGGGGTTATTAGATAGCCTAATGCCCCTATAATAATGGCTTTATCTTTTATAGACATTTTGTTACTATCTATAGAGTAATACAATATCAATGCAGCGTAAACCAGTTTAGCCCCAGCTCGTTTTGCTATGCGATGTATTTTCTCGATAAATCCATTTTTTGTGAATTTATCTTTGTATTTGCTTAAATCTGGTATTTCCATATATTTTCTTTGTTGTTACATATATATACTAAGCACATAGTGTGCCAAAAAGGTTAGAAACGCATCACCTTTTCTACGTATGCAGCAGCTTCAGGATAGTCTCTTTTTGCACGTTTCACCTTGGTTCGCACAATGGCTTTCATAACAATACGATAGATTAGGAAGAGCACCAGACCAATGGCAACGCCCATAAGTGCAACTTGATAGCCTTTTACGGGTAGCGATTCTTCAGAAAAACCTGACAGTATTATGATAGGCAATGCTATTAGAAAACCTGCAATGGTGTATCGCGTACGTTCTGTTCCTTCAGTGTCGAGTGCAGCTTGGTGGTCAAAAAGATAATCGTCTAACTCCTGTTGGGTCAGCTTTTCTTCCATTTGTGGAAAACCTGGGTCGTCCTTATGATTTCTAATTTTGTTCTCAACTTGATGTTGGAAATCGTCTAATATGTATCTGTAGTCTTGAACTTCTTCCATAAGATATAAAGAATAGTACAGTAATTTGTCTTCTCTGCCATACAGTTTGGTGGCTGTTAAAGCAGACATTCTCCTTTTTTCATAGCTCAACTCCCTCCCCGCAATGGGGGAGGCAGCGAGTGTGTGTAAAGCAGTACTTCTGTAAGCCGGGTCTTGTTTCCTTATTGTCTTTCGGCAAGTACGGACGCCTGTCATTTATCTAACCGCCGGGTCGCCCCGTGCGTTTTAGCGTTCTACCCTCCGTTGTGCCTTGTATGGCTCGGGCGAGTAACCCTCAGACAACGGTTTACATGAACTTGCAGCTCCTGAACGGCACAGCCACGCAGTCGCCTGCGTGCTGGTAGTCTCTTACACTACCTTCTCACCCTTGCCTCGTTGCCAAGGCGGTTGTTTTCTTCTGCCTACATCTACTGTTGCCAATAGCTTTCATTTTCGGAAGCAGGATACTCTTTGCTGCCCGGACTTTCCTCTCGTGTCTTGCAACACCAGCGACAGTGCCGAAGTGCTGCCTTATGTTGCAAAGGTAACGCAAATATGCTAAACGCCAAAGCATAGCTTTATATTTTTTGTTAATATTGGCTCTTATAAGAATAATGTGCAACTTTAAAATAAGTTTGGAAAGTAGCTTGCGCATTACACAAAAGTGTAAAAATACGCAGTGAAATGGAAAGTTTATTCGTTTTTTTTTATAAATAATTGTTCTTTTCTTACCTTTGCAGGCAAAAGAAATAATACCGTCAGACAATGAAACGAAATATGTTATGAAAAAGTTTTATGCCATTTTTACAGCCTTGACACTGTTTTCTACTGTAGCAAAGGCGCAGCAAACCATTCGTGGGTGGATAACCGATGAGCAGCGTTCGCCTATTGAGTATGCCAACGTTATTGCGCTTTCCGTGCGCGACTCATCGCTCGTTACGGGTGCAGTTACCGACAATGCGGGTAAGTTTCTGCTTACTTTGCCTGCCAATAGCAACCAAGTATTTCTACGTGTATCGGGCATTGGTTACGAGCAACGCAATGTGTTTCTGCCTCTTATTGCCGATACTTTGCAGTTGAAAGCAGAATCAGAAACAAAAACAATGGAAGGAGTAACTGTTACAGCGCAACGTCCTAAGATGGCTATACGAAACGATGCTCTTGTTACAACCATCATTGGTTCGTCGTTAGCAAAGGCTGGTTCGGGCAACGATGTGCTTAAGCGCATTCCGCTGTTGAATGGTAAAGAAGGCAGCTATTCTGTTATAGGTAGAGGAGCAGCAGTTATCTATATAAACAACAGAAAGATAACCGACGCAACTGAGATAGAACGTCTTAACTCGTCGGACATTAAGGACGTCGAGGTAGTAACCAATCCGGGAGCTCGTTACGATGCCACGGTGAGTGCCGTTATCCGCATTCACACGGTGCGTAAGGTGGGCGACGGCTTCGGTTTCGATGTACGTACGTCGGCTTATTATTGGGAAAACTGGGATACTAACAATCAGCTCAATATGTATTATCGCCGCAATGGTTTGGAGCTGACAGCTGGTTCGGCTTACAATATTGACAATAGTCTAAACAAACAAACCACTACCAACGAGGTACAGACCGCCAATTTGTGGACTAACAAGTGGACAAGCGATAGCCATAGTTGTAATACAAACAACAATTATACGCTTTCGGCAGCCTACGAGTTCAATGCCAACCACTCTGTTGGTGCGCGTTTCTTCACCAATTTGCTTGTTGGTGCAAACAATGGACATGGTGATTTCTCTACCGATGTATTTAAAAACCATGTACTCTTCGACCATATAGAGTCACGAATTAGTGCTAACTCTACTGCCATACCTAATAAAAGTCTCTCGGCTTACTACGTTGGAAAGGTAGGAAAGATAGATATAGATTTCAATACAGACTACTATTATGGTAGAGAAACTGAATACCGCATAACCACAGAGCAAAGTGCCAACTACGCCAATCGCACTGTAACATCGGCAGGAATACACACAAACAAGTTTTTTGCAACAAAGCTGGTGCTCTCTCACCCATTGTTTGGTGGTAGCCTGTCGGTTGGAAACGAGAACACTTTCACTAATCACGAACAAAATTATATCAATCACGAAAATGTGGTTCCCAGCACAGCATCAACCATTAAAGAGCGCAACAACGCTTTCTTCTTCGAATATAGCCGACCCACACCCATTGGTCAGCTTATGGCAGGATTGCGCTACGAGCACGTAAATTCTGATTATTACGAACAAGGAGTGTATAGTCCGGCACACAGCCGTACCTACAACCAGTGGTTTCCGTCGCTCACTTTCGCAACAAGAATAAAGGAAGTAGGCTTGCAACTCTCTTATTCGGCAAAGACATCGCGCCCTTCTTATAGGCAATTGGGTACAAATGTAGAGTATATGAACCGCTTTACGCGCCAGAGTGGTAACCCTACACTGAAGCCAGAAACACTACACAACATTACGCTTGTGAGTAGTTGGAACTGGCTAACCTTTGTTGCCAACTACACACAGACACACAACAAAATTATGTATTGGAACGAACAAGAAAGCACTGATGAAAATATAACCAACTTGCGTTACCGCAATTTCAAAAGGTTTCCTGCCTTAACATTGAGCCTTACCGCAGCACCGAGAATGGGAGTATGGTCGCCACAACTCACATTGTTTTGCATAAAGCAATGGTTCGACATAGAGCGTTTGGGCAGCAAGTTAGATTTAAGTAAGCCTGTGTGGGGAATACAGTGGGACAATTCGTTTGAGTTCAGGCACGATTGGACTGCCGAAGCCAACTTGAAACTTACTTCTAAGGGTATGACAGAGAATGCTAAACTTACCAGAAACAACTGTACGTTTGACTTCTCTGTAAGAAAAGCGTTCCTGAACGACCGCCTTTCTGTTACTGTAGGCGTAAACGATCTGTTCAATCGCTCTGCTAAGCAATTGTTGCTTTATACGAATAACTTAAGCATAGATACAAAACAAGAATTCGATAGCCGAGAATTCTATGTTACTTTGCGCTATAAATTCAACACGGCACGTAGCAAATATAAAGGCACAGGAGCAGGAGAGAGCGAGCGCAAACGATTTTGAGTGAACACGATGCATAATTGAAACAGAAAATAAGGCAGACTCTAAAAAGTATCTTTGTTAGATATCTAGAGTCTGCCTTTTGTTTGTTTCATAATATTTTGATGGTGTTAGTGTTCTGTAGAAAAAACATAGAGGAAAGTTCGGAAAAGAAAGCGATTATACTTTATTCCATTCTAATATAACAAAGGCTATAGATATATGTTGCTACTAAACAATTTATAAGACGCCTGAATTAAAACAATGAGAATGAAAGATTTTATATTCTTCATCTGAATAAATATCCTTCAGGTGTTATAATATAAGTTCATAAAAATTCTGATATTCTATAATGTTTAAAGTTCAATCTATGGATGTTCGAAGCTACATCTATGGATATACGAGGCTACATCTATGGATATACGAAGCTATATCTATGGATATACGAAGTTCGATCTATAGATATCTGAAACGCAATTGACAGATATCTGAAACGAGCGTGACAGATATCTGAGACAAGCGTGACAGATATCTGAAAGAAAAGTAAGTAATATCTAATAGTATTTCCTAACAAATTGCAGTATTCTATTAGATTGCTAAGTAACCAATGGAGCTGTTTACAATTCCCTTATCTAATTTTATAGCTGAGTGGGCAGTTAGTGTAAAGAAGATTTGTATTGTGCTTTTACTCGTTGCTCCACTTCTTCAAGAGTTTTGCTGCTGCTTAGTCTGCCTTTTATGAGACGGAAGCCATACCAGACCATGACCATTCCGAGTGCTGCAAGGAGGAATGTCCATACGTTGCCAAGGTTAAAACCCTGTATAAACTTTTCGCAGATAACAAATCCGCCAATAGAAACAAGGTAATCGAGCCAACTCGACGATGTGTAGCTTTTGCTTATGCGTTGGTATTCTTCGTCGTTTGCGAGCAGTTGTTGGCGGTTGGCTTGCCAAAGTTGTTCAAATTCCTGTTCTGTCATAAATGTAAGTTTCTGTTTGTTCTGTGTGCAAAGGTAATGAAAAAAATGGTTTGCTGCGGTTTTAAACGTACATTAATTCGCTCATAACGAAATCGCTGACGTAAATTCCGTTGCGTGTAAGGTGCAGATGGTTGTCGGTTATGGCGAGCAGACCTTGCGAGATGAGTGGGGCAGAGGCTTTTGCAATGTGCTCTTTGTAAGGCGACAGCAATGTGGAAAGGTCGATGCCGCTTTTCGTGCGCAGGGCTGTTGTTACCATATCATCGTAGTGCGTGTTGGCATCGATGGTTTCTGCCTCGTAGATGGGGCGGTTGTTTGTAATGCCGTCGATGTATTCTTGCAGGTTGTCTATGTTCCAACGGCGTGTGGAAAGGTTGTAGCTGTGTGCCGATGCGCCTATGCCGAGATAGGGTTTGTTTGCCCAATAGGCACTGTTGTGGCGCGAACGGAAAGGAGAAATGGCGGTATGGTCGAGCTTGGCGAAGTTGCTGATTTCGTATTGCTCGTAGTTGGCGAGGGCAAGGCGGTCGATAAGCGTGTCGTACATCGTGCGATAGAGTTCCTCGTCCATATCTTTCACTTTGCCTTTTTGCAGAAGTTGGTAAAGCGGAGTACCCTCTTCGTACATCAGGCTGTAAGCCGAAAGGTGTTCAATGTCTAAGGCAATGGCTTTGTCGATGTCGAGTTGCCATTCCTCTATGGTTTCGTTCGGGAAGCCAAACATAAGGTCGATGGAAATGTTTTCTATGCCTGCACGGTGCAGACGGTCGATGGCGGTCTGCACATCGGCAGCTTTGTGGCGTCGGCGGAGAAACTTCAGGCGTTCGTCCGAGAAAGTCTGTGCTCCCATTGATATGCGATTGATGGGCAGGTGCCTAAGGTTTTCGGCATATTCGGTGGTTATATCGTCGGGGTTGCACTCAAGGGTTATTTCCATATCGTCGTAGTTTGCCATTCTGTCGGCATAGTTTTCGGCAATGCAGCGGAATATTTTCTCGATGTGGCGGGCATGCAGCTGTGATGGTGTGCCTCCTCCGAAGTAGATGGTCTCAAGGCGTTCGGCAGGGGCAGACTTCTCTCCGAAGATGTAATGCCTTTGTGTTGCTGCTTCCTTGCATAGTGCGTCCACGTACAAGTCTACGGCTGATGCTTTCTCTGCACGTGGCGTCAGGGTGGAGTAGAAGCCACAATAGATACAACGGCTTGCACAAAAGGGAATATGGATATAGAGTCCTGCCATTTATTATATAATATAATGTATTATGTCTGAACGATAATTACTTGCTTGCAAAAGTAGTAATATCTTTTAATACTTTGCTAAAATGTTGTAAATAGTTTTGGTGGTATGAAAGAAAATACCTAACTTAGACGGCGGTAGCGGTAAGTACTGCTTATCGCTCGACACAGAACATAATACTAACAACCTAAAGGTGGGCTTCTAAAACCAAAATCTATAATAGATTGCTGCCTGCGTGTAGACCTTTTAGAAACAACCTTTTTTTAATCTATCGTGGTTATGAGAGTATATCAGACAAACGAAATCAAGAACATTGCATTGCTTGGCAGTGCGGGTAGCGGCAAGACTACTCTTGCCGAAAGTATGTTATTTGGCGCGGGTATTATCAAACGCCGTGGCACAGTGGAAGCTAAAAACACAGTTTGCGACTATTTTCCAGTAGAACAAGAATATGGCTACTCAGTATTCTCTACTGTTTTTCATGTTGAGTGGAACAATAAGAAGTTGAACATAATTGATTGTCCGGGAAGCGACGACTTCGTGGGGGGAGCGATAACGGCACTGAACGTTACCGACCAAGCCGTTATACTTATAAACGGACAGTACGGCCCTGAAGTAGGAACACAAAACAACTTCCGCTATACAGAGAAGTTGAAGAAACCTGTAATCTTCTTAGTCAATCAATTAGATTCCGATAAATGCGACTTCGATAACGTTATGAATAGTATGCGGGAAATATATGGACCTAAATGTGTACAAATACAATATCCCACAGCAACAGGCGCAAACTTTAACAGTATTATAGATGTTTTGTTGATGAAGAAGTACAGTTGGAAACCAGAAGGAGGTATGCCTATCATAGAAGATATTCCTGCTGAAGAAATGGATAAGGCTATGGAGCTACACAAAGCATTGGTTGAAGCTGCCGCAGAGAATGACGAAACATTGATGGAAAAGTTCTTTGAGACTGAAACATTAACAGAAGACGAAATGCGCGAGGGTATTCGTAAAGGACTTATTGCACGTAGCATCTTTCCTGTATTCTGTGTTTGTGCTGGTAAAGATATGGGCGTGCGTCGCTTAATGGAGTTTTTGGGTAACGTTGTACCTTTCGTTAGCGAGATGCCAAAAATACATAACGCACGTGGAGAAGAAGTTACACCCGACTCAAATGGTCCTGAATCTGTTTACTTCTTCAAAACAGGAGTAGAACCACATATCGGAGAGGTGAGCTATTTTAAAGTTATGAGTGGAGCCATTAAGGTGGGCGACGACTTAACTAACGCAGACCGAGGATCTAAAGAACGCATCGGACAACTGTTTGCTTGTGCAGGTGCAAACCGTATACCTGTTGAGCAAGTTAATGCTGGAGATATTGGTTGTACAGTGAAATTGAAAGACGTTAAGACGGGCAATACATTGAATGGAAAGGGTGTAGAACAGCACTTTGATTTCATTAAGTATCCGAATCCAAAGTATATGCGTGCCATCGAGGCTGTAAACTCTCAAGATACAGAAAAGCTTATGGCGGCATTGTTGAAGATGCGTCAAGAAGATCCAACATGGCTTGTTGAGCAAAGTAAAGAGTTACGCCAGACCATCGTAAAAGGACAAGGCGAGTTCCACTTGCGCACTTTGAAGTGGCGTTTGGAGAACAACGAGAAACTTCAAACCATATTCAAGGAAGCTCGCATACCTTATCGTGAAACCATTACCAAGCAGGCGAAGGCTGAATATCGCCATAAGAAGCAGAGCGGTGGTGCTGGACAGTTTGGCGAAGTGCACCTTATCGTAGAGCCATACGCTGAAGGTATGCCCGACCCAACAATGTACAAGTTCAACGGACAAGAGTTTAAGATGAATATAAAGGGTAAGGAAGAAAAGACATTGCCTTGGGGCGGTAAGCTCGTTTTCATCAATTCGGTTGTAGGTGGAGCCATCGACACACGCTTTATGCCAGCCATTCTGAAAGGTATTATGGACTGTATGGAACGTGGACCATTGACTGGAAGCTACGCTCGCGACGTTCGCGTGGTTGTTTACGATGGTAAGATGCACCCAGTAGACTCTAATGAACTTTCGTTTACACTTGCTGCTCGCCACGCATTCTCTGATGCTTTCAAAATTGCAGGACCGAAAATTCTCGAGCCAATCTACGATTTGGAAGTGTATGTGCCGGGCGATTACATGGGCGACGTAATGAGCGACTTGCAAGGACGCCGTGCCATGATAATGGGAATGGACAGCGAAGCGGGCTACCAGAAGCTGCAAGCCAAGATTCCGTTGAAGGAATTGGCAAGCTACAGCATTTCTCTGAGTTCGCTGACAGGTGGCCGTGCAAGTTTTACCACCAAGTTCTCAAGCTACGAACTCGTGCCTAACGAACTCCAGCAGACCCTCATTGCCGAACACGAAGCAGAGGTCAAGGACGAAGAAGAATAGACAGAAAGAACATTTTTGCATTTGCAAAACACATAAAAAGAGCAAGAGCCGACATGCCGTACAGCGTGTCGGCACTTCGTTTTTAAGGGTAATTTCACACCAGTTTCAACGCCGTTGTCGAGCAATGTTCCATGTAGAAAAAGCACGTCTGTAATATATTGTATTTCAATATGAGATGATGTGGCGAAAAATATAACGTCATATTTGCTCGGAAATGACGTCATATTTCTCTAAAGATGATATCATATACGTTTAAACATGACATCATACCCGCCCAGACATCTGAAGACAGAGAACGAGAATTCCTATAATGTACCTACTGTTGAGCATATTCGTGTCTTTGCTTTACGGTTCTATATCTTCCATTATTTCTATAAAAAGAGTGAAAAGTATTTTGGTCTTTTGAATGAAATTAATTAACTTTGTGCCTAATTAATAAGTTAAATTCAAGTTATACACGGAAGAAGATTTGTTGTATCAGACTTCCCCATTTCTGGATTCGTGTGAAAATTGAAAAAGAAAAGTATAAGTGTATTATGGGAAGTCATCTAAAAATAAGAATAATGGAAGAAATATATACTCCAAAGCCAAGCAATTACTTGGCTCTTGCAATTTTCACGACTGTATGCTGCTGTTTGCCAACAGGTATCTACGCTATTCTCAGAGCAATGAAAGTGAATGACTATTATATGATGAGACAATATGATGCAGCTGTTGCAGCTGTTGCAGCTTCAAACGATGCAAAGAAATGGAGTATTATCGGTATCGTTTTAGGTGCAGTTGGTTCTATACTTTACTTTGCTTTCTGTGGAAGCTTAGCAGTATTGGGTAACCTGTAGACCAAAGTTGAAACGCAGTATAAAAATCACAGGACTACTATGTTTAGGGTCAATCTTATTAGCTATATATTATCTGTATGATCCTATCAGAAGTATTTGGTTGCCTAAGTGTCCATTTAAGTTAATGACAGGGTTACAGTGCCCTGGTTGTGGTTTACAACGTGCATTGCACGCTCTGTTACAAGGTAGATTTTTAGATGCAATCCATTATAATTACTTCTTCGTTTTTGCAGGTCCTTATATTTTTTTATTTGGAGTTCGAGCCTTGTTGCCGCAAGGTGAATTGAAGAATAAAATAACGAAAATAATAGAAGATAGACGGCTTATTTGGCTGTATATAATTCTTTTCTTCGTTTGGCTTCTTGTAAGGAATATCTTACATATTTGATTATAAAGTGCCTTGCAACTATATGTAATATATACTTTGTATAAGTATTTTATTTTAAAATAAATATTATGGAACAAGAAAGAGTAAATCAAATTTTGATGATGATTTCACAAAAACTCCCTTCGGCGAGTATTCCGAGCATTCGTGAACGAATGCTAAACTCTGATATTAGTGAGTCAGATTTGATGCTGCTTGTTAATGAGCTGAAAGACCCAATAGTAGCAATTATTTTATCAATCCTCGTGGGAACACTTGGTGTAGACCGTTTTTATATAGGAGATATAGGGTTGGGTATTGGTAAGCTATTAACTGGAGGTGGTTGTGGTATATGGTGGCTTGTAGACCTCTTCTTGATTATAGATGCAACAAAAATGAAGAACTTAGATCTTTTGACATTCTATCTTCATTAAAGTCTGTTTGTCATACAGATGTTCTTCTGTACCTACGAACGGTTTAGAAAAATGTTATTGTCGATTAAACCTTTTGGACAATGCAGGCTTTGAAAGGTGTGCCATATCCTCCTTTTCGCTTTTAACAACCTTTTATGCGCAAACCTTTTGTAACATTTGGGATATTCGGATATTTGTCTTACTTTTGCAGTAAAGAATATATTTACGTATGACAAGCAACAGCATAGTAATAATCCCTACATACAACGAAAAAGAGAATATGGAGAAGATTATCCGAGCCGTTTTCGGTTTGGAAAAGTGTTTCCATATCTTAGTCATCGACGACGGAAGCCCTGACGGAACGGCGCAGATTGTTCACCGATTAATCAAGGAGGAATTTGCCGACCGTTTGTTTATCATTGAGCGTTCGGGCAAGTTAGGACTTGGAACAGCCTATATACGTGGCTTCCATTGGGCTTTGGAACACGGCTACGACTACATCTTCGAGATGGACGCCGACTTCAGTCACGACCCTAACGACCTGCCCCGACTGTATGCAGCTACGCACGACGAGGGCTTCGATGTGGCTGTCGGCTCACGCTATGTCAGCGGCGTAAACGTTGTGAACTGGCCCATCGGACGTGTCCTGATGAGCTATTTTGCCAGCAAGTATGTACGTTTCGTAACCGGATTTCACGTTCACGACACCACGGCAGGCTTTGTATGCTATCGCCGCAAGGTGCTCGAAACCATTCCGCTCGACGAAGTTCGCTTCAAGGGCTATGCCTTCCAGATAGAAATGAAGTACACGGCGCACAAGATAGGGTTCAAGATAAAGGAAGTGCCCGTTATCTTTGTAAACCGCCGAGAAGGCACAAGCAAGATGAGCGGAGGCATATTCTCGGAAGCCTTCTTTGGTGTGATGCGTTTGAGAATGGACGGTTGGTTCAGGAAATATCCCCCCATTAAAAATTAAATAACAGCATAGTAAAAGAACGCTTTCACTTCGGAGGCGTTCTTTTATACGTTTAATAACAACCCTATTTTGTTGTTTTCACGATGAGGCATATTACAAGAGACGAAGCCTTAAAGTTGCTAATACACGATAATCCCGAACCAGTTGCGAGCCATTGCGACAAGTCTATGTGGTGGTTTATACCTCGTGCCGTTGGCGGACTATGGATTCAGCATCCACTCAAAATGATAGTGTCATGGCTTTATCTGCTTATGTCACCTTTAATTTATGTGCAGAAAAGCATAGGATTTGCCATAATAGGCATACCTTTTGTATTCTTCTGTATTCTTGCTTATTATTTCTATTTCTACAGAAAGCTATACAAAGCATTAAGAGAGAATACTTATCGCATCGACGAAGAAGGCATATCGGTGTCGGTAACCACAGTCGATGGCATTCAGGCACGCTATCTTACCACGCCGTTCTCGTTGATTAAGGATATATGGTTGGCGCAGAAATACATTTATATCGAAACGGAAGATAAGACAGATATAGGCGTTGTCTACCTCTTTTCCGACGAACCCGAACGCATTTTGGGCAACATCGTATCGTATATGCAGTTGGAAAAGAAAGCCGACGAGGACAAACCCTTATCCCGTTATAGCGTAGAAGAGCGCACAGACCTACGGAAATTTGTGGAAGAACGCTTCGGAAAGATTGATGCAGTGCTGCACGATACCGACGGCGAAGGCTTTCCCATCGACATTGTCGGTATTCCTCCCACCAAGCAACACAACTACTGGACGCTCTGCACTGTCGGCGCAGGAGCCATTCGTGTGCCCAACGAGGAATATTATAAGCGGTCAGATAATGGAGAAACAACTTTCGACGAAACCAAATACACCGATGGCTTTGTGGTGGAACACTTTGAATACGTTATGTATCTGCCGCCCGACTGGAACGTAACCGATGCCGATTTAAGCAAAGACAGCAACTATTGGTATCTCCGCTTGCTGCGCGATGTAGTGCAATATACCTACTATAACTTCCAGTTTCAGCTTGGCGACACCTTAAATTATAATGATGGCGATAGCGAGCAACTATCGTTCGACCATTCGACCGACTTTTATGCAGCATTGATTTTGTGCCCATTACCCGATGTTGCTAACGAACAGTTTGTCAATATCGAAGGTCGCACCATTCTGTTCTTTCAAGTTGTGCCTATCACTACAGAAGAAGCTAACTATTTGAGTAGGCATTCTGCTGCCGATTTCCTGAAGAAATATATGGATATAAGTGCTATTCAACTGGATAACGAGTCTAAACAAGTGAAGCACGAACGCTATTCAAAGGCAATTATATCGCACTTCGAACGCCATATAAAGGGAGCAAACGTAGTAACAATGTACTCACATAAGAACTAAAAAACCTACTACTTAATGGAAGAAAAACTACAGCTATAAATGTTTTAAGTTATTTGAACAAGTAAGTGCTCGTAAGGGTTATATAAATTCAGTAGAAAATAGCTAAAGCGGTTATATGCGACACCTGTTAGGTGCTCAGCAATTTAATAGAATTTCTCGAATATTCTATAAAGAGAATAAGATATTTAGGCTACTTTTATTTTAGATATCTGTTTCGTTCGTTTCAGATATCTGTCGCGCTCGTCTCAGATATCTGTCAATTGCGTTTCAGACATCTATAGCTTGCGACACGTATATCCATAGATATAACTTCGTATATCCATAGATGTAGATTCGTATATCCATAGATGTAGCTTCGTATATCCATAGATGTAACTTCGTATATCCATAGATGTAGCTTCGTATATCCATAGATATAACTTCGTATATCCATAGATATAACTTCGTATATC
>ERZ773233.761-NODE-761-length-20319-cov-12.653326_pt1 | contig 20319 bp, 17 predicted proteins | sample MGYA00580991_ERZ773233 | MGnify/ENA primary metagenome ERZ773233 (study PRJEB29015, sample SAMEA2738178) | human oral metagenome | biome: human oral; feature: human-associated habitat; material: saliva | place: China | collected 2161 ...
GCAGACAAGGAATTGTTAGAACAAATCGCGCAAGACGATATGGTACGTGGAATTACTATCGCTTGTGGTGGTTTTTTTGGACCTCAAGGTCGCCGTCTGCGCATTCCATTAGCTGACCCTCAGCTTAATGAAAAAATTACCGAGTTCGAATATAAAGGTCATAAAGTAACTAACTTCGAGATGGAGTCTTCGGCTCTTGCTGGTCTTGCAACACTTATGGGTCATAAGGCTGTAACGGTTTGTATGGTTATCGCCAACCGCCTTGCCAAAGAAGCAAATGCAAGCTATAAGAATACTATCGATGGCTTGATTGAGAAGGTGTTGGAGAGAATATAGGACCCTTCATGAGGATAATTTCTTGGAATACTTTTGGTATTAGAACAGCTTTGCCAAATCTCCAGCAGATGTTGGAAAGCTGTACTCCTGATATAGTATGTCTACAAGAAACCAAAGTAAGAACGCTATATGCCAATTTTGACTTTAAAGGCTATCGGCAGTATTGGAATGAGTCAACAGACTTTGCACATTTAGGTACTGCTCTTTTGTCAAAATCAAGTTCTCTTCTATCTGTTACATATGATAACTTTGATGCATATTACGACAAAGGGAATGTCATCGTTGCAGAGTTAAAAGAGATTTATATTGTATGTGTTTATGTTCCTTATGCTGGGGCAACAGCAGCAACAAGAGATAATATGCACCATTGGTATAAATGTTTTCAAAGTATTATTCACCAATTACAGCAAAATAAGCCATGTGTTATATGTGGTGATTTCAATGTTGTGCAACAAGATATAGATGCTTGGGAAAAGGCTGTTATAAACACTTCTTTAGCTTGTTTTAGTAAAGAAGAACGTGCAGAGATTGGAAGGTTTGTTCAAGAAGAACAGTTGATTGATGTCTATCGTTACCTATATCCAAGCACTAAAAGTGAGGGATTTACTTATTTCCCGTTCGGGTCTGACTATAGAAAGAATAAGAAAGGGTATAGAATAGACTTGTTTCTCATTAGCAAACAATTAATCAGTAAGGTTGTTGACTGCTATCCATTACAGGATGTGGAAGGCTCATGTAATGTCCCTCTCTTACTCGATATAGATATATAACAATAGGAAAATGAATTCAAAGGGTATATTTTTATCAGCATCTGATACAGTGTGTAGTCTTGCTACTCAGCCTGGTGGAGCTATAGGTGTCATCCGTGTGAGTGGTGAGAAGGCTATAGAAATAACGGACATAGTGTTTCATGGTGTCCGTGGAAAACATTTATCAGATGCGAAAGGGAATACCTTGCATTATGGTGAAATCCTTGACAAGGAGGGAAAAACCATTGATGATGTTCTGGTTAGTGTCTTCCGTGCTCCTCATAGCTATACGGGTGAGAACAGTACTGAGATATCTTGTCATGGTTCTGCTTATATTCTTAATCAGGTTGTAAAGGCACTTATTGATGCAGGCTGTCGTCAGGCTCAGCCGGGAGAGTATACACAGCGCGCTTATCTGAATGGTAAGATGGATCTTAGTCAGGCGGAAGCTGTTGCCGACCTCATTGCTGCTTCTAATCGTGCAACGCATCAAGTGGCATTGAGCCAGTTGAAGGGTCATTTTAGTTCTGAGCTTTCACTCTTGCGTGAACAGCTCTTGAAGATGACTTCTTTGTTGGAGTTAGAACTCGATTTCTCTGATCATGAGGAACTTGAATTTGCTGATCGTACAGAACTGAAAGCATTGGCTGAGACGATACATCATAAGATAAAACTCCTCACAGATTCCTTTGAGACGGGTAAGGCTTTGAAGAAAGGTGTGCCTGTTGCCATTGTTGGTAAGACGAATGTGGGTAAGTCTACTCTTTTGAATTGCCTTCTTCATGAGGAGAAAGCCATTGTGTCGAATATTCATGGTACGACACGCGATGTCATTGAGGATACAACAGAAATCAAAGGTGTTACCTTCCGTTTTATTGATACGGCTGGTATTCGTCATACTGAAGACCAAATTGAAAAGTTAGGCATTGAGCGTGCTTATCAAAAGATGGATGAGGCTGCCATTGTCTTATGGGTTGTTGATGAACAACCAACAGAAGAAGAATGTACTGAAATGCAACGTTTGACACAGGGTAAGCACTTGATAACAATCTTCAATAAAATCGATAGTAAAGTGGTAGAGCCTAAGCAGGTAGATAATGACTTACATACAGTCTATATATCAGCGAAGTTAAAGCAAAATATTAAGGCTTTGGAGGAGGCTATTTATGAAGCTGCTAATATCCCTGAGATAAGTGAGAACAGTGTTATCATTACTTCTGCGCGCCATTACGAAGCATTAACTTATGCTGATGAATCTATCTTACGTGTCATAGAAGCTCTCGACTTTGGACTTAGCGGTGACCTTGTTAGTGAAGACTTACGCATTTGTCTTCATCAACTCGCTGATATAACAGGTGGGCAGATTACCCCGCACGAAGTGCTTGGAAATATATTTAAGCACTTCTGTATAGGTAAGTAAGGTTTTTGGATAGGTTACTCTCTTTGTGTCGTAAGTCCTTATTGTTGAGAGATATAGCCTTCTTGATCATACCCCTTGCGCTCATGGTGAATGAGATCTATCAATTGTTGGATCTCTATTCTATCTGATTTAATATCCTTATAACGAGCATATTGTTCGTTATAACGCCTTGTTGAACCATATCTTAACCGTGAGGAGATATCTTCTGGGATTAAGAAAGATGTGCGTTCTGTGCCTAAATGCTTCTGAAATTCAGACAGGAATATATGAATACCAGCCAAATCAAAGTCGCCAAAGTGGATATATGGATTGGGAATAGTTACCAGCCATTCTCTAAGATCTGTTGATTGTGGATAGCGTGAAACGAACAGTACTTTTTTTGAATGTCCATGTTTATGTAGGTACTCATCGAAGAAGAGTCTTTGTTGACGAACTTTTCTGAAATTCTCCATATTCTCAATTCCAATGATAATGACATCATCTGGAATTGTAAAAGTTCTCCAATCAGAAATAAAAAAGAAACATCCTTCTTGTGGATTGATGATAAATGGTTCTTCATTCAATCGACATTCAATCGACTCATACGTATTTACTGGGAATCCAGGACACGAACGTATAGTCACGAGTTTAGAGTTTCCTGTCTCGCTTGCCATTAAACTTCTTGACTCGGAATTACCAACATCTAATATCCGATAGTTCTCATCTTTATCAATAAGAAACCTTTTTAATGCTTCGATATTGTTGGCACGATACGATTTTCTCGACCCATGTATAATGATTTGCAATAGGCCTTCCTGGATAAGTTCTGTCAGTAGTCTATTACTTATCCTTGAGCCTGCAACGGTCTCACCAGCTATTAACGCTTGTATAGATGCACTTACTGCCATAGTCTTTCGATGTTATATTCTCTTTAAAAGTTTCTCAACTTTCGTCTTTACACCATGCTTGCTTAGTAGGTAGGTGTACCGATAATCGTATGGATTATAGGATGTTGGTGAACTATTTATTAGCTGGATATTACGTGAGTTAGCAAACTGTAAGATGCCTTTAATATTGTTTGGATGTAGACGACCAATCTCATCCATCATACAATGGACGATGAAATCACCACTCTTACGGGCTGCCTTCTTCTTGAATACGTTGATAAGCATGATGTTAACCATTGCCTTCACTAAGATGTCTGTTCCGTCTGAACCAACGTTATTAATGCGTTCTACCCAGCTTGTATCATTGTCATTCTCCTTTACACGGAACTGTAAACGGAAGGCATCACCCAATGATACGATGTTACGATTGGGCTCGTTCTGTAACTGATGAGATAAGCTCTTCAGATAGTCTACAACCTTTCGGTTTACTTCATCACGATTATCACTTGAGAAGAGGTTAAGTTCTCCTATAGAAAGAGCATTCTCTATGCAGTAATTATGAATAGATATAAGTAACTGCATAAGCTTGTCAGACGACTCATTTGCTCTTAATTCTATACTTTTAATGACTCCTGCAAAGTTCTTCTCAACAAAGTCTCGATTGATGTCAAGGATTACTCCATCCACATCTGATCTACGTTTCATCAATGCGCCGACCTCAGTTGAAATACGTCCTAAGATGTCTTTGTAATGTTCACTGGTACGTCTTCGATACTCTTCTATCTTGTTATTGTCGATAAACTCTTGTAAGTCAACTGCAAACTGCATATAATCTGCGTCTGTGATAGGCATTGTGTTGAAGTGAAAAGCATTCTGGGGCTTAAAGTTACGATTGAAGTTTACGACTGTTCCTTTTAGTATCTCAATGGCTTCTCGTTTCTGATTAATGGTGCCTCTCAGCTGACTTATTAGCTGTAGACAGTCTAAATGTGTAGACTTAGCCTTATTATCAGCGAGATAATCGTTGGATACTAAGTGTTCATTTTCTATGACTTGATGATATTGATTTAGTCCATCTCGTCTATGAGCGAGGTCTTTTTGTATCGCTCTCTGTTGGTCTTCAAATGCTTGCTTCTTCTTTTCTATGCGCATTCGTTTGTCTTCGTAGCGTTGTTGCAACATAATAAGTCGCTGCCCAATCTCCTTTATATTGTTTCTAATATCAGCTTCTTTAGAGAAGAGAGTTTCCACCGCATCTTCGTATTTGATTACATCATTGCGGTCTGTTTCTATCTGTTGAAGTAGCTTGTTAAGCTCATCAAGTGCTTTGCGATATTCGTTCAATAGTCTGATATCTACTCCCTTACCTTCAAGCTCAGCTTTTTGTTGCTTGTCAAGTTGAGTTTTTTGATTTTCAAACTCCTGATTATGCAATTCAGCTTCAGTCTTTTGTTGCTCTTGAAAGGCATTAAGTTCATTATTAAGTGCCTTTACAGACCTGTTGAAAGCAGCATCAAGTTCCTTCAAGTCCTTTTCGTTCTTAGCATCATTCTTAGCTTGTCTTTCTTTCTCAGCTTCAACTTTAAGAGTGGCATCATTGAATGCACGCATACGTAACTCTTGTTCGCTTGAGATTATTTCCTGCTCTTCCATCTCTAATTTATGCTGTTGGTTCTGCAGGTTCTGTCTCTTGGTAGGTATTTGATTAGCCTCCACTCTTAACTGAGTAGCCTCTTGACGCAATGGTTTAAGTAGGTTACCATACTTCTTACCAAGTTTAGATATTTCCTCTTGGAGGGTTATTGGCAGTTGTGATAACTGTCTATTCAGAAGTTGAAGTCGTTCTTCTAATTTCTTCTTCTCTGTCCGATACTCATCAGGAGTACGGTGAGTTGACTCAATGTTGTCTAAGTTAAGTCTTACACCAAATAAGTTGTTTGTTTTATAGTCTAATGTTGGTTCAAGTCCTTGGGCGTAGAGTATCCGTTCTTCATCTACAACTTTTCCAATCGTATCTTCCCATCCTTCAGCGTTCTCACACAGCCAATGATACAGCGAGTCATCCAGATGTGACAGCAAGTCGTTGATTCTTGCAATCTCATTACGGCATATTGTACGATCGTTCTCCAATCGCTTTTGTTCCTGCAAAGAAGCTTGTTTCAACTCTGCCTCTTTCATTTCGAATTCGTTAGTCAGCTTTTCTATTTGAATTCTAACAGTTTTCTGCTGTGCTTCATTAGCCTTTTCTTTGATATCTAATTGCACCAGTTGCTCCTTCACTAACTTGATGTCATCCTCCTTAGGGTGCCATTGGCGCAGTTCTTTAAGTCTACTATCAGCTCTATATTGTTCAGCAATAAGGCTTTGAAGGCGTTCTTTAGAATCAAGTGATAATGTGCGATACGCATTCATAACCTGGTTTCTATTCTTAGAACGCTCTTCTTCATAGCGATTACGTTCTTGTTGTAGCTCTGTTTGCTTTGTATATAAAGTCTCTCTCAGCCTATTGATAAATGCTTGATGAGCATTTTCAAGTTTCGCTTTGGCGATATTATACTTCTCTGCTATTGAAGCATTCGTTTTGAGTAAATCGTCCAATAACATTTGTTTCTCAGCTGCTTCATGCTTTAAAGACTTCTCACGAGCATTAAGTGCAACCTTTTCTTTAATGTTAATAGCATCAAAATACTTCCGTTTCTCAGCTATCTCTTTCAGTTTACTATTCTTCCCACCAAGGTCTTGATTGAGTGAGTCTTTTTCTTTGTCATAGTCTGCTTTAAGTTCTTTCTGACGTTTACTTTCTTTCTCAATATTGTTTCTTATATCTACAAGTTTACTTTCCAATAGTGGTATTTGATGTTCATCGCCCGCTACCACATAGTTCAGCATGTGCCATACATCAAGTAGTTGCTGATCAAACGCAACTATCTTACGGCCTTGTTCAGCTATTTTCAGTGCTTGCTGGCGTACGGGATAAATTCCGTCACGTGTCTGTCGGAACCAACAGTCTATTTCATCGTATTCCCTTTCAAAGTCTGTTACCAGTCTTCTGTACGTTTGTAAATCAATAGGGTGGTCTTCGTCAGCCATTGACTGGATGATAGTATTCTTCACAAAGTCAGCATCTAACTTCGTGTTAAGGAATACATTTTGAATACTTCGAGGTATATTTTGATAGTGAGAACTCTGTACTAAGGCATAGCGAGTAAACTTATGGTCGTGTGTGTTACCAAAGATAATATCCTTAAACATCACCCCTGAGTCAATTCTTGCTGATACACTCACATTCTTATCAATACGTTCACGTATCTTGACCCAGTCACTCAACACCTGTTTATCATTATCAATGAGCCACTCTCTTTGGTATGGTGCATCAATAAATCGCCAAGAAGCACGTCCTTGGTATCGGTTGACTAATATGGTATATGCTCCATTATCACGCATTACCTCATAGAGGATATGCGAGTTAGATTGGCGGAAATAGAACTCATCAAACGACTTCTGCCCTTGTTGAATACCCAACTTATGTTTGTCAGCATTGTAGAAGAATAGTAGTGCTCTTAGTACTGTACTCTTTCCTACACCCTGCGTTCCAGTGAAATGCACATTACCATCTACTGATATTTCAGCGTATGGAATATTAGCACTATTGATAAATATGATTCTATTCAGGTATTTCATCTTCGTTAGCTATTTGAATCATGTTAACCAATTCCTCAGCATAACGGAATGCAGAGGTTATCTTAAAAGTCTCATCTTGAATATTGACACATTCAGCAAACCCCATGTTTTGCATCTCTTGGAGTAGCTTGTTCACTATCTCTTGATTTGAGCCTGCGCCATACTTTTTAAACAGGTGGTTAGCTTTTTCCTTCAATTCAATATCTAAACTGATTTGTTCTATCAGATGTCCTTTACGAAATTGGTAGCCTGCAGAGAATGCTTGGTTATAGCATTTAAGGAAGTCAAGATAATCAAGCCACTTAGAGAAGCTCTCTAACTTCTGTTCTATAGCTTGTTTTCCCTCCCCTATACGAGAGAAGTAGAAGTAACCATTGCCCTGTTCTAATTGTAGACCAACTTCTTTAAAGTAGTCTGTATAATCTTCAAAGTTCTCTTCTAAGTCATCGTATAGATGGCGGATAGAGTTGTCAGAACTGTCAACAGAGAGGAATTCTCCGCGGATTAATCGTTCATATATTCGTTGAGTGTTATTTCGCATAGATGATAGGATATTCAATGTTTTGGTAAGTTGCGTATTCTCCTGTCATTTTACATTCATCTGGGTGTAGGATGACAAGTTGACAAAAGAGAGTTGCATGATCTTCTATTTCACGTTTTGTCGTATAGTTGTATCTGAGGATAAACTCAAAGAGATTGTAGCTTGATGCAGCAAAGGCATTCCACACTTCAGTAGGGTCAATCTCTTTCAGAAGTTGTACTTGCTCTTGTAAGTCTTCCTTTGTAAGTGGCTCTGCCTCTGTTCGTGACGTCTTTTGTATACCGTTACGTTCTGCTATTCTCCTTAAAACCTTTGCTATCTCATCATTCTCTCTTAATGCCTCTAATGAAAGACGAATCTTACTATATTGCCGAGACTCCATCCATAGCGGATTGTTATCTTCTAATACTTGTGTAATATTAGTTTCTGTCTTGATGAGAACTTGGTCTTTCAGATACTTTAATTTGCGTATCTTCTTATAAAGCTGATTCTGTTGGTCTATTTGATTGATATAGACAATAATCTGCCTATCTATCTCCATCAGTGCATGATAGGCTTCAACGAAATCGTGTCTTACATTGCTACAAGTCTTAGCCATGTGTGGGTCATTGGCCATAATGAAGAAAGCTTGCTCATTGTCCATTAGCTTTTCACATTCACGTATCATCGAACGTATGCTATGACTTTTCTCATCAAGATTCTGGAGTTTCGTTTTCTTGTTGAGATAGTTTGGTTCTTGCTTATAGGTGTTGTCCATGTTTCGTTTCAAGTCCACCACATTTTTCAACGTTCTAAAGCCTGTCTTCTTCAAGAGTTGACGCACACTATCTTGGTAGTTAGCCTTCCGATTTACGTTTGTCTCTTGTAAAAAATAAGTGATATGCTCCTTTAGTGTGTTGATACATTCCTGCACACTTAACACACTTATTTCCTCATTCACGTTCAGTACTTCCTCGAAGAAATTAAGATAGTCGCTCTCTATTTCAAGAGAATTGCCAGTTTCTACTACTACACCATAGTCAATGAGTCTACTTAGTCGGCTCTCATTTCCGCCAACTAACTCCAGTGCTATAGCTTTGGGGAACTTTATCAGCTTTCGCTTCTCAAACATCTCACTCAGTAGTCTTTGTTCGCGTGAGAGTGTTTTAGTTAGTTCTTCTATTGTTCTAAAGTGTGACAGTATGTCCATGGGCTTGTTTTATATATCAAGAGTATGATAGTCTTTAACTTTATTATTGAATAAGGTGGGATTAAGCAAGATTTCTTAATACATCATTTTTGTATGGATAAGAATCCGTTTGCTTTCGGACCAGCATCTTATACTTTAGGTGTTAAAACAGATACAAATATAATAATTACTTTCGAACAACGTTGCTTATTACTGATAAAATCTGAGTAACTTATGGTAAACACACCATGTATATGTCTTTTTATCGGTATCTTCGTGTGAAATAGATAGTAATAGATGAACTTATATACATCTTTCTCTTATTGTGCGGGTGCTCCGCACATGTGGTGCGGAGGCTTAACACTATACGTGCGGAGGCTTAACACCACACAAGTTTATGGTAAGGATAAAGGTAACTTATCGTCGAGAAGTGTGCAAAAGTTATCTGATTGGCATGAGTTTCTATGTGAATAGGAGGACGTAAGCGTATGATAAATAGAAATTTATATAGTGAAGGCTTTTCTTTCTGTTTAATGTAGGTTATATAAAAAAGCCGCACTTAATCACAAACGTAACTAAGTGCGGATATGTATTTGTTTTTCTTTTGATTCTCTGTCAGTGGTAATCAATATTACCTTAACTTCTTACTCATTCTTCCGTCAGGTGTCACTCTCAGTTCGATAACGTATGTTGTGTCGGCATCAGGGATTCCGATAATAACATAGTAGTAGAGTGCTTTGGCATCAGCATGGGTAAAATACATCTTGCGTAGAATGCTGCGAGAGAGGAAACTCTTAGGGATAAGCGACTGGAACTCCTGCTTGCGGAAGTCATGAGCAAAGACAGGTGTACCATGATTGTACAATCTCAGTGATGCAACATTATCAAGGTAGATGTTGTCAACTTCTACTCCGTTATCGTTATAAGTTGATTTTACCACCTTGTCAGAGGTCGTTTGTACATGAACTTTACTCTGGAAATAACCTAAGTCTGTACGGATAACGGTATCTTGTGACTGCTCCAAGAAGGTGTTCATAGCATATACATGATAGTTAAAGGCTGAATAGAGTGATTTATCATTACTCTTTATCAACTTTACTTCATCACCATTTTGGTTGGCAAATTTCAGTAGGTGTGCCGCCTGCTTTTCTATTTTATAGCCATGAATGTTTTGACCTTGCAGGTAGATAGTGTCTTGATAAATCCAGAAGCGTACAGGCATACTTGCAGAGTCTGGGTAGAAGATGCTATCTCCCTTTACCAACATGGCAGGGTCACTGTTCTCGCCATTGGTCCATAAACCCTGCAAGATCTCTTTTGCTTGCTTGTCCTCGTGTTGCTGTTGATAATCAGCTCCACGATTGCGACAAGCCGTCAAAAGAACCAGTAACGTTAATATGCAAACAAATAACTTCTGTTTCATCTTTACTGATACATAGTCGAACGCTTCGATAGTTCGTTCGTAATTAAATGTTTTATGCTGGATGCTAATTTAAGGCATCCTATTTTGAAAATATATCTTTTGTTTATTCAAACACCTTTACGTCCTTCAAAGCCAACCCCTTATTAAGGTCTTTGTCTGAAAGTACGACATCCTTCACGTCGATAGGCCACTTAACACCTACAGTCTCATCATTCCAACGGAGGCTCGCCTCTGTCTGTGGAGAGTAGACATTATCTACCTTATAAGTAAAAATAGCCTCGTCAGAAAGAACAAGGAAACCATGTGCAAAGCCACGTGGTACGAAGAACTGACGCTTGTTGTCCTCAGATAGTTCAACCATAACATACTTGCCGAATGTAGGTGAACTCTTGCGAAGGTCAACAGCAACGTCAACTACCTTACCCTTGATGACACGCACTAACTTAGCTTGTGCGGTATCGCCCTCTTGATAATGTAATCCACGTAGAACGCCATAGCTTGATTTAGACTCGTTGTCCTGTATGAAATCAACATGATAACCAATGTGTTTGTCGAATTCAGCCTGCTTGAAAGACTCGAAGAAATAGCCTCTATCGTCATTGAACACCTTAGGTTCGATAATCCAAACACCATCAATTTCTGTCTTAATAAACTCCATAAATTTATTTTTTAGTTCTTATTGCAAAGATAGTAAGTTTTATCGATTATCGGAAGGATTATTCCCTTTTTCATTATTCAAATAAGAATTTAACGTTGGGGACTTGCCACTTCCAAATAAAATAATTAAATTTGCAAACGTGATAAAACTCGACCGACATATAGAGATCCTTCTGTTGGAGAATGACTGTGTCATTGTCCCAGGCTTAGGTGGCTTTGTTGCCCATCATGTTTCAGCAAGATATGATGAGCAGGATAGCTTGTTCCTGCCACCTTATCGTACGCTTGGCTTTAATGCACAGCTTAAAATGAATGACTCTTTGTTGGCGCAATCTTACGTAGATGCCTACGATTTAAGCTATCCTGAAGCTTTGCGACAGATAGAGAATGAGGTTGATGAGATTTATAAAACATTAGATGAAGAGGGCTTATTTGAACTAAATGATCTTGGAAGTCTGTCAAGGAATAGCGATGGTAACTTAGAGTTCGAACCTTTTGAAAGTGGAATTCTTACGCCATTATATTATGGTTTGAGTAGCTTTAACTTCACTAAGTTTGTTGCAGAAAAGCAGACTGCATCTCCAACGATAGAGGTTAAGACGCAAAAGCAGGGTTTAGTCTTTGTTGATGACTCTGATACAGCAAACAAACGTCTCAGTATCAGTATGCGTGCAGTACGCAATACAGCTGCAGCTGCAGTCTTCCTTACTGCGGTCTTCCTTGTTGCTTTCCCTGGTTCTAATCGTAAGGGTGTAAGTGATAAGCAGCAAATCAAGAGCGGAGTTCTTTATAATATCTTTGATTCTGACGACACGTCGAATGCTACTAAGCAACTTAATACATTAACACCAGCAAGTCAGGTGTCAGGTGTAAAGCCCCAACAGACAACTCCTACTAATTCTTCTCATTATTGGGCAATTGTTATGGCAAGTCACGTAACAGAGAGTAATGCGCGTGCTTTTGTTCATCAGTTGCACAAGAGCGGACTTACTGATGCTCGTGTTTATGAAGGTTCTGAAAGCATAAAGGTTCTTTATGGCTATTTTTCAAGTCAGAAGGAAGCCTATGAAAAGATGAAGCTTATCAATAAAACTACTGAATTTAAGGAAGCTTGGGTGATAGAGGTAGGAAAGTAAGACTGACTCTAATGCCTGCAAAGGATATGACTCGTTTACTTTTTTTCGTATAGAATCCAATACAATAAAGTTAAGAGCAAAGGTTTTTCATAGTTTGTGTATGTTTAGCCTTATTTGTTACTCCATGAGAGCCTCTTTATCCTCGTCTGAGGTGAGGGGCATTTTTATTAAAATTACTTTTATTATATGAAGCGTGTAAGATGTCCGAAGTGTGATAACTTCATAACTTTCGACGAAACAAAATATAAGTCTGGACAACGTCTTGTCTTTCAGTGTCCTCAGTGTAGTAAAGAGTTTGGGATCCGTATAGGTGTTTCTAAACTTCGCAAGACACAAAAAGAGGAAAACGATGCTCCTGCAGATGAAGAATCAGAGAACAAGTATGGCTCTCTTCATGTGATTGAAAATGTATTCCATTTTCGTCAGGTAATCCCACTGCAGATGGGTGAGAATGTTATCGGACGTTATATGAAGGGGAATCCAATTAACTGTCCGATTGAGACGGTTGACCCAAGTGTTGACATGACGCACTGCTCTATTACTGTTAGTAAGAATAAGCATGGTAAATTGCAATATGTGTTGCGTGATGGACCATCTTATACAGGTACGTTTGTTGATAACGTGATTCTTGGTGACCGTGAGCGTCGTGTTATAGAAGGTGGTACGCTCTTTACGATTGGTGCAACAAGTATTATTCTTCATACTCCAGATGAAGATTAAGTTGTGAAAATACTTTACAATGATTGGGGTAATTTACTCCTAAAAGTCTAAGAACGTACGTCTTTTTATCGACTTTGTAACTATCAGTATGTCAGTTTGTTGTAAACTCGTATTCTTAAAGGTGCTTAATAAGGGTTCAAAAGGGCGTTAGTTGGACTTCAAAAGGGCATCTTTTAGAAGCCAATATATGCCTAATTCGGATGCAATTAAGCGTTAACAAAAAATGAATTTCTGATTTTTTATTACAAAAGACTTGAGTGTGGAGTTTTTGTAAAATAATAAAGCCAGCTTTTACAGATACGTAAAAGCTGGCTTTATTATTTTATTTATGGACTTACTTGCCAGTCATGACACCTTCTATATACAGACGGGTCATTTCAACTTTTCCATTTGTACGTACGGTAATACTCTTCTTGAAATGTCCAGGGAACTTACCAGTTCCGTTATAAGTCACGTCAATCGTACCTTTCTGACCTGGTGCAATCGGTTTCTTGTCATAGTTAGGAATGGTACAACCACAACTTGCAACAATCTGATTAATTACCAATGGGGCTTTACCAACATTTGTAAATGTGAATGTTGTTTTGTGCACTGGGTTGTCGTCAGAGAAAGTACCGAAGTCGTAAGTTACCTTATCAAATTTAATTTCTGCCTGATTCTGTGCTACTGCGAATGTCAATCCGAAAACTAACATCACTGTCATTAATAAGAACTTTTTCATGTCGTCTTTGTTTAATTGATATTTATTAAGTTCGATGCAAAAGTAATCAGAAAGTTTATAGTTTCACTAAAATTTCACAATAATTAAGGAGATATTGTTATTTTAACTCCTTTCTGCCTATTGTCTTAACAATAAAAGGTGTAGAACTTTCTTTATATTTTTATAAGGTGTTTCCCATTTTTAATTTAAAGTTCGTATCTTTGCAGGAGATTATTTAAACCTAACAATTGGAAATTGATTTTCCTTTTTGTTAATTGCAGAAGCAAAATATAATAAACATATAATAAGGTATGTATAGAACAAATACTTGTGGAGAGCTGCGCCTTTCGGATGCAGGCAAGGAAGTGACCCTCGCTGGATGGGTACAGCGCGCACGTAAAATGGGAGGTATGACTTTTGTCGATCTTCGTGACCGCTATGGTATTACCCAGTTAGTTTTCAATGAGGCCGATAATGCAGACCTTTGTGGCGAAGCTAACAAGTTAGGACGTGAATATTGCATCCAAGTTAAGGGTGTTGTCAATGAGCGTCAGAGTAAGAATAACAAGATTCCAACAGGTGATATAGAAATTATTGCCAAGGAATTGAAGGTACTTAGCAGTTCTGAGACTCCTCCTTTTACAATTGAAGATAACACAGACGGTGGTGATGACCTCCGTATGAAATATCGCTATTTAGACCTTCGTCGTGAGGCTGTGCGTAAGAATATGGAATTACGTCACCGCATGACGATTCTTATTCGTAACTTCCTCGATGCTGCACAGTTTATGGAAGTTGAGACACCTATCCTCATTGGTTCAACACCAGAGGGTGCACGCGACTTCGTTGTACCATCACGTATGAACCCAGGTCAGTTCTATGCGCTCCCACAGAGTCCACAGACATTGAAACAGTTGTTGATGGTTGCGGGTTTTGATCGCTACTTCCAGATTGCTAAGTGTTTCCGTGATGAGGACTTACGCGCCGACCGTCAGCCAGAGTTTACACAGATTGATTGCGAGATGTCATTCGTTGATCAGGATGATGTTATCAATCTGTTTGAGGAGATGGCACGTCATCTTTTCCGTGAGATTCGTGGTGTAGAGCTTCCTAAATTGGAGCAGATGAAGTGGCACGATGCTATGAAACGTTTTGGTTCTGATAAGCCAGACTTGCGTTTCGGCATGGAGTTCGTAGAGTTGATGGACGACTTGAAGGGTACAGGTTCATTCTCTGTATTTGATGAGGCTGCTTATATCGGTGGTATTGTTGTGCCTGGTTGTGCTGAATATAGCCGCAAGCAACTCAACGAATTGACCGACTTTGTGAAGCGTCCACAGGTAGGTGCTCAGGGCCTTGTATTTATCAAGTACAATGCAGATGGTACTATAAAGAGTTCTATCGATAAGTTCTATACAGAGGAGCAGTTGCTGAAAGTTAAGGAAACAACAGGTGCCAAGGATGGCGACCTTGTGTTGATTCTTTCTGGTGACAATGTTAGAAAGACACGTGTTCAACTCTGTTCTTTACGTCTTGAGATGGGTGATCGTTTAGGTCTTCGCGATAAGAACGTATTTAAGTGCCTATGGATTGTTGACTTCCCATTGTTTGAGTGGAGCGATGAAGAGCAGCGTTTGATGGCCACTCACCATCCATTTACAATGCCTCATCCTGATGATATCCAGTTGTTGGATGAGCATCCAGAGCAGGTTAGAGCAAAGGCATACGACTTTGTATGTAATGGTATTGAAGTTGGTGGTGGCTCACTTCGTATTCACGATACTCAGTTGCAGGAGAAGATGTTTGAGGTTCTCGGCTTCACACCAGAGAGTGCTAAGGCACAGTTTGGCTTCTTGATGAACGCTTTCAAGTATGGTGCACCACCTCATGCAGGTCTTGCTTTCGGTCTTGATCGCTTTGTTAGCATCATGGCTGGTCTCGATTCAATCCGTGACTGTATCGCATTCCCTAAGAATAATAGTGGCCGTGATGTCATGTTGGATGCTCCTTCGTTTATCGATCAGAAGCAATTGGACGAGTTGGAAATCAAGTTAGATTTGAAGGCATAATACTCTTTTTGGTTGACTTATGTCAATAAATTGTTACTTAAGGAGTTAAAGCGTTCATTATCTGTTACTTTTCGTCGTAAGTATTTGATACTTTGGATTATTTGATGTACTTTTGCAACAAATAAATAGCATTCAACTGAAGAAAACTAATAATTTCTTTTGTGCGTATGCATTACTTTAGCAGATAAGTACAAATATATAATTATTCGATTGCTTAAACGAGACTTTAATTGTATAAAACTATGACAGAAAAGAAAGAAGTTAAGTCTGCTCCTAAAGCAGCAAAGAAGGCTCCTGCAAAGAAAGCTCCTGCAAAGAAGGTAGTTGTAGCTATTAACGCAGAGAATGTCGGTTTTAAGGCTGGCGATGTTTACAATGCTCTTGCTGCTGAGGCTAAGGCCTTGACAGTTGCTGAGATTGCTAAGGCTGCTAATATTAGCACTGAGGAGGTTTATCTTGGCATTGGTTGGCTCTTTAAGGAGGGCAAAGTTAAAGGTGAAAACGACAAAGTTGCTCTTGCATAGTTAGAGTAATTATTATAACACAGGAGGGGGAGTCTGTATGATAAAGGTATAGGCTCCCTTTTTTGTATGCATTACGACAAAGAAATATTACGGGTTCTTGCTGAGGCAGGTAGCGAGGGACTTTCTGTACAGAAAATCTCCCGTCATGTTTTTAATGCTTGTAATTCTCTTTTCAATTCGCTTAATCAAGAAGATGTACATAAGTATGTACAGACGTATCTCTTGAAGAATAGCAAGTCTTGTAACTCTCTTATTGAAAAGAGTAGGAAAGGAGTTTATCGACTTAATGAGAGTAATCAATTGTCTCAACAACTTATTCTTCAGTTTCATGATGAGGTCGAAACCCCTAAAGAAAAGCCTGCTGAAGATCAAAGTCTGAGCTTATTTGATTTTTAATTTTATAGCTTTCTTTTCTTAGTTCTTCTTACTTAATACCACTAAAAAAGAAAAAGCCATATTATTAATTGTCGTTATTCATTTTTATTTGTATATTTGCAATCATATTAATTTTTTGATAAATAGTTATGGCGCAAACAGATAATCATCTTGTCATTATGGCAGGTGGCGTAGGCGGTAGATTCTGGCCGATGAGTACTGCAGACTGTCCTAAGCAGTTTATTGATGTTTTAGGAGTAGGTAGATCACTTATCCAGTTGACCTATGATCGCTTTGCAGGTGTTGTTCCTTCTGACAATGTGTGGGTTGTCACGAACCAAAAGTATGTTTCTTTGGTTCATGAACAGCTCCCAGAGATTCCTTTGAATCATATTTTGAGCGAGCCTTGTCGTCGTAATACAGCACCTTGTATTGCATATGTGAGCTGGCGAATCAAGAAGGAGAACCCGAAGGCTAATATCGTGGTGTCTCCAAGTGACCATATTGTAACCAATGAAGCAGAGTTTAAGCGTGTTATTACCAACTGCTTGAAGTTTACTGCAGAAACGGATGCTGTGGTTACTTTGGGTATGAAACCAACACGTCCAGAAACAGGTTATGGCTATATACAAGCTGACCTTTCAACTGCTTCAGCGCGTAATCGTGAGATTTATCGTGTAGATCAGTTCCGTGAGAAGCCTGATTTACCAACAGCAGAACAATATATCAAGCAGAATAACTTCTTCTGGAATGCAGGAATCTTTATTTGGAGTGCCTCTACTATTGTCAATGCTTTCCGTATCTATCAACCAAGTATAGCAAGAATTTTCGAGCGTATCATGGATGTCTTGGATACAGTCGATGAACAACGCGTGATTGATGAGGTATATCCTGAGTGTGAGAATATCTCTGTCGATTATGCTATTATGGAAAAGGCTGAAGAGATATTTGTTTGTCCTGCAGACTTTGGATGGAGTGATTTAGGAACTTGGGGCTCGTTGCTTGCCCAGACACAGCATGATATTTACGGTAATGCTGTTATTGGTAATGATGTTCATCTGTTTGATAGTAAGAACTGTATTGTACATACAACGGAGGAACGTAAGGTGGTTATCCAAGGTCTTGATGACTATATTGTAGCTGAACAAGATGGCAAATTGCTTATCTGTCGCCTCTCAGAAGAGCAGCGTTTGAAGCAGTTTACGGGTGAAGGATAAGTTTGCTTGATTTGAAATTATAAGTAAATAGTTTGCGTAGGTGCTGGTTTTAGATACTGGTCCTACGCATATCTCTTTTATGGTAGGAGGTTAGTTCAGAACGTTCTTATTGAAAGTTCAATTATTTAAATGCTTGTCGTTTGATTGAGTCGACCACCTCGTTATTCTTATTCTGATGTTATGTTGAGTGGTGTTAGGCCTCCGCACCATTGGTGTTTAGCCTCCGCACGCCTCGTGCTGGGCGTTCGCACATAGATTAGAAAGGGTAGGGAACTTGCTAATAGTTCTTCTACAATATTATAAGACTTCAATGATTACATAAGTTGAGAAGTGTTTGTCAGACGATTTGAAATTAAATATTCATGATTATGATACTAAAGCTTAAGTTGATTATATTCTTTGTTTTATGTTTTCCATTTACACTTTTTGCACAGATTCCACAACTTGTGCGAATTAATCCGCAGCACTATTTTCAACGAACAGTTCCAAAGGGGAATTATAGTGGATTGACATGGTTGGGGGGTAATCGCTATGCTGTCGTTTCAGATAAGACTGCACAAAGTGGTTTCTTTCTCTTTCGTATAGAGATAGATTCTGTTAGTGGAGATATTAAAGAGGTCGTGAATGAAGGCTTTTATTCATCGGGGGAGCCGAATAAAGATGAAGAAGGAATAGCTTTTTTCCCTAAGGATAGTACGTTGTTAATATCTCGTGAGGCGGATAGTAGAATCTTGGAATATGACATGAATGGTAAACTGACGGGTAGGGAGTTAGCTATACCTTCTATTTTCAGCACAGCTACACCAGCATATAGCTTTGAAGCATTAACCTATAATGCTCATACTCATCGTTTTTGGACAACTTCTGAAAGTACATTGAAGCCAGATGGGCAACAAGCTAATGCAACGAATCAAGTGAAGAATCGGCTTCGTTTTCAGAGTTTTGATGACTCTTTTGCTCCACAGGAACAATATGCCTATTTAATGGATGTGGCGGAGAATAATCCTTCTGCTTCTAATTATGCAATGGGTGTACCAGCAATGACAGCCTTAGATGATGGAAAGTTGCTTGTTTTAGAGCGTGAATTTTTAGTGACTTCAAGTAAGATAGGATCGTTTGTAGAGAATAAGATTTATTGTGTAGACCCTGCTCAGTCTATATCTATCAGCCAAGAAAAAGAGCTTGATGCTGATAGCCCGTATATGCAGAAAACATTGATTGCAACGTGGAAAACCTCATTGGGATTGCTCCGTCAGAATCTTGCTAATTATGAAGGTATGTGTCTTGGCCCCCACCTTGCAGACGGAAGCCAAGTTATAGTACTTTGTGCTGACAGCCAAGACCAATATGGTGGTGTTCTTCGCAATTGGTTTCGTACGATTATTATTCGATGAACTCCATTCGGTTTAGCGCAGCAGTTATTTCATCTTCTTATGAAGTTTGCGCAAAGCCTTATCACGAATCTGTCTTACACGTTCACGCTTTAGTCCCATATCCTCTGCAATCTCAGCCATAGTATAGTGTGCTCCAGCTAAGCCATAGATATAGGTGATAACATGTTTCTCACGATCATCAAGTATATCTAAGCCTTTTTGAATCTCATTACTGAGGATTTCTTGGTTAAGATGTTCATCAGCATGCTTTGCATTCTCGTTCTCAAGGATATGTTGTAGTGTGAAATTATTACTACTACCTACAGGTACTGGCTGGTCAATAGAGATGGCACGTGAACGTTTCTGTTCAAATCTACTTGTCTCGTTTTTAGGGAGTTTATAGAGTGTAGCCTGCTCCTTGATAGCCTCCTCCATGGCATTACGGATATATGGAGCTGCAAAGACAACAAAGCGTACGCCTCTTGAACCGTCAAACTTCTGTGCAGCATACATCATCCCAATATTTCCCTCGCTGATAAGGTCGTCTTCTCCCAATCCACGATTACGATATTGATGTGCCAAGGAAACAACAAACTTCAAGTTAGCCTTGGTTAGTTTCTCCAAGGCTCTTGCGTCGCCAACCTTTATTTTTTCAGCTAATTCCTGCTCTTCTTTATCTGAAAGAAGCTGCTCATTAGCTATATCTTCAATGTATTTTTCGTTTGAAGTCATAACAAGGAGTTTTTAAGTGAATATCGGTATATAGCGTTACACCTGCTGTGATTGATTATTATCGTTCTTCTTTCTCTTGATATACCATTTAATAAGGAAATAAAGACATGCGAGAATAACCAAAATAATCAAGCCGAACTTGATATACTCTCCATACTCTAAAATCTTCTCTTCGAGCTGATCTTCTGGTACAAAAGAGTGCATATAATGTCCTAAGAAGGCAAGGATACTATGCCAAGAAGCAGCGCCTATCGTTGTATAAAGTAAGAACTTCCAATAATTCATCTTTGCCAATCCTGCTGGAATAGAGATGAGATGGCGTATACCTGGTAAGAGACGGCCTGTGATAGTAGCCACCATACCATGGTCATCAAAGTATTTCTCACTCTTTTCAACCTTTTCTTGATTCAACAAGCATAGGTGTCCCCATTTACTATTAGCAAATTTATAGATGATTGGGCGTCCCAGATACCATCCCGCAAGATAGTTAATAGATGCACCAACGTCTGCTCCTAAAGTGGAGAAAAGAATTACCAGCCATATATCAAGGTTGCCAGCAGCAGCATGATAAGCAGCAGGGGCAACAACTAATTCTGATGGTACAGGGATAACTGTACTTTCAAGAAGCATCA
>ERZ773233.764-NODE-764-length-20308-cov-4.476374_pt1 | contig 20308 bp, 16 predicted proteins | sample MGYA00580991_ERZ773233 | MGnify/ENA primary metagenome ERZ773233 (study PRJEB29015, sample SAMEA2738178) | human oral metagenome | biome: human oral; feature: human-associated habitat; material: saliva | place: China | collected 2161 ...
CTTCTGTATGGTTTACTTCGTATGTCTGAGCGATAGAATAACCAACCTCGTCGAGAGCGTAAGTCAACTTATCAACCTTATTAGAGAAGAAGTTGTAAGAAACTACAGCACACCATGATGTGGCAATACCGAATGCTGTGTTGATCAACGCCTCAGAAATACCAGCAGAAAGTGCAGCAGAGTCAGCGCCACCACCTGCAGACAAAGCAGAGAAAGACTTGATCATACCAGTTACAGTACCGAGAAGACCAGTAAGAGTACCAAGTGTAACCATCGTTGCGAGGATAGGGAGGTTCATTGTAAGAACTGGCATCTCAAGCTGAGTTGCCTCCTCATGAGCCTGCTGAATCTTTGCTACCTTCTGAGCCTTCTTAAGATTAGCATTAGCGCCTGTTTCCATGTCCTTATAAGCATTCAAAGATGCCTTAACGACATTTGCAACAGAACCCTTCTGCTGATCGCAAAGCTGATTAGCTTTTGCAAGATCATTAGCATTAAGAGCAGCCTTAATGTTTGCTACGAACTTTGGAAGAGAACCCTTACCGAATGCTGTCTTCAAAGCCATCCAACGCTCAATAGACATAGCAAGTACTGAGAGTAAGAGAGTGTGGATTACAGGAACGACGACACCACCCTTAAAGATAGTACCCCAAACGTCTGCTGGGTTTTCACGTGCTGCTCCATCTTGGAAGTGCATATCATTACCGAACCAAGTGAAGAACAATGTGAATGCAACGATAGCGCAAACGACGATAACCCAGAATGCACCTCTAACTCCTGTGAAGCCCTCAGATTTCTTCTTTGGGGCTGCTTTTTGTTGTGTAGTTGCCATAATTTGATGAAATTTTAATTTTTAGTTATTAATGAATTAAATTGTTAATATCTTTCTGATTTTTAATTGTTTGTGTGAGACAATGCCATTAGATACGTGTCACAGCATCATCTTATTTCCGCAAAGATAACAATTAATGAGGAACTAAAACTACGATTAATAACATTTAACAATTATAGTTATATAGTTTCTAACCTTGCTTTCTTACGATTTAATCAATTACTATTTCAGTTTCAACAAGACCTCCTTTATGCGTGAAAGAGCTTCTATGATATTGTCGTCACTTGTCGCATAACTCATGCGGAAATAATCGGGCGAACCAAATGCATCACCAGCCACTGTTGCCACATGACCTTCTTCGAGAAGATACAAAGCAAAATCCGTTGAATTATTAATTACATGCTTTCCGTCAGTCTTACCAAAGTAACTTGAGCACTTAGGAAATAAATAGAAAGCCCCTTCTGGAACGTTTACCTCCAATCCTGGAACCTCCTTTGCCAGAGAAACTATTAAATTACGACGACGCAGAAAAGCCTCGCGGAAATCTTCTACACATCCTTGATCACCTTCATAAGCTGCTAGAGCTGCCATCTGACTAACACTGCTTGTACCAGAAGTATACTGACCTTGCAATTTATTCAAGCCTTTGATTATCCACTCTGGAGCAGCTACCCACCCGAGTCTCCAGCCCGTCATGGCATACGCTTTGCTAACACCATTACAAATAATCGTGCGTTCCTTCATCCCTTCACAGGCGGCAATACTTGCATGACAACCTATATAATTAATGTGTTCATATATCTCATCCGAGAGAACAAAGAGGTCATTATGTTCTAAAACTATCTTTGCCAACGCCTCCAACTCTTCCTTCGTATAAACACTACCAGTGGGGTTACTTGGGGAACATAGTATGATGAGTTTCGTTTTCGATGTAATAGCAGCTTTCAACTGATCAGCTGTTACCTTGAAATCTTGCTCTATTCCTGCAGAAACAATGACAGGTTCTCCACCCGCCAACTTTACCATCTGTGGATAACTTACCCAATAAGGAGCAGGAATAATAACTTCATCACCAGGATTAACAAGAGCTAAGATTGTATTACAAACGCCTTGTTTTCCACCCGTACCAACAATTACTTCAGATGCAGAATAGTTGAGGTTATTTTCACGTTTGAGCTTATTTGCTATCGCCTTACGCAAAGAGAGATAACCAGGAACAGGTGAATACTTCGAAAAATTATCATCTATAGCTTTCTTACCAGCCTCTTTCACATGATCTGGAGTCATAAAATCGGGTTCACCAACACTCATATTAATAACGTTAATACCCTGTGCCATCATCTCATTACTACGCTGTGACATTGCCAACGTTGCTGATGGTGCTAGTCGATTCAGACGATCTGATAGTTGTGCCATATATATAATCTTGCCTAATGAATATCGAATACAAAATTACGCATTATTGTTCTTATAACGTAATTTTTCCATCTTTATTTCATATAATTATCGTTTTCACTATCGTTTTGATAATTATCATCAGATACTTGGGGACAATGATTATACACGTTTGTATAATTTGTTATACAAACTTGTAGAACTCTTTATACACACCTGTATAATATGACACATTAACTTTCTGATGAACTCTTCCAATTTAACTAGACAACTTTTTGTTATATTAGCAGAATAAGCAGACTGTCTTTTTTGTAAGTCTACTTGAAAGCTAGACACAAATTGAAAGGCATACTGAAAAGATAGACGTAAAGAGGAAACACACCTTATCATATATATAGCTCAAATAATTTCTTTATGCTTTACTTGTAAGAATGAGAAAAAAGTTGAACCTTTGATGTCACAAAAACCTACTTATTACGTATTATAAGCAAAGACGAAAAGAAGTCATGACCATCAACGAGTACAAAGAAGAGGTGAAGCTGGTACGACCACAGATGCTCGCCATTGCCCGTAACTATCTAAAGGACAATGATGAGGCAGAAGATGCTGTGCAAGACGTACTACTGAAGCTTTGGCAACTAATTGACACGCTACATCTCCCGATGTCTCCTCTCGCTTCGGTACTGTTGAAGAACCATTGCATTGACATTCTTCGCCGACATCACTACACAACTGAAGTGAATGAAACCATTCCTAATGAGGAGGAAAAAGCCGACGAACGATACGAAAAGGTAATTGCTCTCATTGACACATTACCTACAATGCAGCAAACTATCATGCGACTGCGGCACATGGAGGGAATGGAGATTAACGATATTGCCAAACTCACGGGCAGTAAGGAGACTGCAGTAAGGAAGGCTCTAAGCCGCGCTCGCCATGCTATTAAGGATCAATTTCTAAAAACTGAATGGGAATGAACAAATACGAAGATATAAAACAACTGGTAAGTCGCTTCATGGAAGGGGAGACTTCACTTGACGAGGAAAGACGACTCTACGATTATTTTAGATACGAGAAAGTGACAGCAGAGCTACTTCCTCTGAAAGAAATGTTTTGTTCGATAAGTACACTCATGGAATCCAAACAGAAGGAAGTGCATCAGAAGAAACAAGCAACGTTTATCCTCCTTCATAGGAAACTGATAGGTATAGCTGCTTCAATAATCATTTTATTGGCAGTTGGAAGTATGGTATGGCATGCTCAACGGCAAGATTACTGCGAAGCATACATCTATGGCAAACACATCACTGATCCACAACAGGTAACAAAAGAGATTAGTGGAACACTACAGGACTTGCAACAAGAAGATGCTACCAACATAGATGATCAGTTGCACGACATCTTTCATCAATAATAGAAACTAATAAAGTAAACGTTATGAAACAACGATTATGCTTGATATTACTACTGATGTTTACCTCACTTTGCATTCATGCACAGCAAGGTCTGAATGTTACTCCTCTCTTTCAAGGGAAGATAGTGCCTCATGGTGATTTAATTGATGTGAGAGCAAAAGGAAGAGCTATCAGTAAGTATAAACTTGATTACTATCATAGCATTCGCTTCAAAGCTTCTGAACAGCAACGTGCAACAGTGTTCGAACTGGTTGAACGAGACCATAAGAATTCTATTGGAGCAGAACAAACTATGAAGAAGGGAACCTTCACGCTCATCCTCGCCTTACCTGCGCAAGGAGTATTACACAAATACCTCTGTTATTTAACACAACAAAGAGGGCGCACACTTACCATCACATTAGTTTATATGGAAGGAAAGGTTTCAAGTATAACAGAACTTAAAAAATTAATACAATAATATCAAAGCTTATGAAAACTATCTTACTTAGCATGTTGCTAGCATACAGCTCATCAGCTCTCGCATCCGTAAGTATCAATGACACACTAACGATTGAAGAAGCACGACAAGTAAAGATTATCACAAACGATTCTCTACAACATATCGAGGTGCTGGGGAGTAAGAATAATCCCACTTACCGATACGTGAACACCATTCAATTGGTGGATAGCAACTACGTGAGCACTTCGTCAATCAATGAGAAATCATGGGATTTCTCTATTGCAGGGTTTAACAAGCCTAAAGATAGCAGCCGCACACTAGAGTTTGCTACTCGATTAGCTTTCGGTTTCAACAGTGCGCCTGGGATTCCTCATGCTGCAGATATACAACCTTTCAAGTCATGGGAGATATGGTGGATTATTGCTGATTGGGTATATAAGCCATGGCGTAGCAATCATAAATTTTCTGTAGGAGTAGGTGTTGACTGGCGCAACTATCGCATTACGGGCAATCAACGATTTGTAAAAGATAACAACGCAGTGTCACTTACCAGCTATCCCACAAATAGTAGTCCTAAGTTCTCACGCATTAAGGTCTTTAGTGTTAACTTCCCACTTACCTATGAGTATGATGGGAAATACTTTGGTTTCACTCTTGGACCAGTTATAAATCTCAACACATATAGCAGTTTGAAGACTCGTTATAACCTCAATGAACATAAGATAGAAGACGAAAACAGTGGTGTTCGCGTGAAGCCTGTGACCATTGACTTTATGTGTTCTGTCAACTTTAATGGTGGTCCTGACTTCTATGTGAAGTATAGTCCATGCGACTTAATGCGTAACGGCTATGGACCAAAGTTTAAGACATTATCATTCGGTATATTACTTCGTTAACACCACGAACAATATCAAACAAATAAAAAGCTTCGAAAGCTATAGGCTTCCGAAGCTTTTTTATCTCTTAGCGATTATAAAGGTTTATAGGTGCAAGTCATGCCCCATACGGTCACGCTTCGTCTTTAAATAACGATAATCGAACTTATTAGGAGCTATCTCGATGGGTACGTTCTCAGTAATCTCAAGTCCGTAAGCCTCTAAACCGACACGCTTTGTGGGGTTATTCGTCATCAATCGCATCTTATGAACACCTAGATGGCGTAACATCTGAGCCCCACAACCATAATCACGCTCATCTGGTCGGAAGCCAAGATGTATATTCGCCTCAACCGTATCAAGTCCTTCATCCTGCAATTTATACGCTGCTATCTTATTCATCAGACCGATACCACGCCCTTCTTGTTGCATATAGATAATAACGCCTTTACCCTCTTTCTCTATCATTTCCATCGCTTTATGGAGTTGTTCGCCACAATCACAACGCTTACTGCCAAGAATATCTCCTGTCGCACATGACGAATGGACACGAACAAGAATAGGCTCATCATCCTTCCAAGAACCCTTTATAAGAGCCATGTGTTCTAACCCATTTGCCTGACGGAAAGGTATCAATCGAAACGAACCATATTGCGTTGGTAGCTCCACTTCATCGCCTACCTCAATACTAGACTCCTTCTTCAATCGGTAAGCAATGATGTCTTTTATACTGATAATCTTCATTCCCCACTCCTTAGCACGCTTCTGAAGATCAGGCATACGAGCCATAGTTCCATCTTCATTCATAATCTCCATCAACACACCAGCAGGGAAACAACCTGCGAGTTTACAGAGATCTACAGCTGCTTCGGTATGTCCAGAACGGCGTAAGACACCATTGTCTTGAGCATAAAGAGGGTTTATATGACCTGGACGACCAAAGGTTTGAGGAGTTGAATTAGGGTCTGCCAACGCCTTAATGGTTGCAGCACGATCATGTGCTGAAACGCCAGTTGAGCATCCTTCTAACTTATCCACTGTCACGGTGAAAGGCGTTCCTAACATAGATGTATTATCAGATACTTGATGTGGCAAGTCCAACTCATCAGCCCTAGAAAGAGTTACTGGCACACACAAGACACCACGAGCATTCTTCAACATAAAGTTTACTTTCTCTGGTGTTATCATCTCCGCCGCCATGATAAGATCACCTTCATTCTCACGATCTTCATCATCTACGACTATAACAAACTTTCCTTCACGGAAATCCTTTAGTGCATCTTCGATGCTATCAAGTTTAAACTCTTCCATATCTTGTTACTGATTATTATTGTTTTCTACTCTCAACACCCATCCACCATGTGCTTCAATCTCTGCTATAATCTCGTTGTTACAAGCTGTGATTGTACGCAAATCGCGATAAAGACGGAGCCTAAAACGCCACATTCTTATATATAGGAATATACCCACTGGAAGGATAAATACCGAGGCTATATTCATCCATCTACGATCAAACGGACGTGTATGTGCTTTTACAGCAAGGATTGGATACTTATTTAAAGAGGTGAGGATTACTCTGTTTCGAGTGTTTCCTAATTCTTCAATAATGCTCTCCAACTCTACATTTATATTCTCAATGTTATGATCGGCATGGTAACGGAAGAACACTTTAACCACATTTGGCAGTGCTTTCAGATTTCTTGATTGGGCGTAATCAGCAATCTTACCATTCATGACCTTCAATTGTTCCGCTATGTTTAAGTAGTCTGGATCATGAATAATAACCTCTTTGCTTGCGATACTACGCTTGATACGCAAACCAAGCATACGCCTTAAAACATTCCTATAAGCGTCAGCATTGAATACTGCCGAATCATTATTTGCCTTATAAGTAAAGAATGCCGCCATCGGAACTAACACAGCCATGGATAGTCCACGACCAAACCATATAGCCCAGTCACCCTGTCGAGACATACGGTAACCCGTGTTATCAAGGATGTAATAAACAATGAATACCAACACACTCACTATAATAGGTATACCCAAGCCACCCTTTCGGATGATGGCTCCCAATGGTGCGCCGATGAAGAAGAAGACGATACAAATAAGCGAAAGTGTGAACTTATTGATAAATTCAATATCGTGTTGACGTATCATCTTATCACCATCACTGGTGATCATACCCTTGAAGTCGAGGTCACTCACCTCCTGTTGAACAGTTGACAAAGCCTGATCTACGACCATACGTCGTTGGTCTGCAGGGAGCTTCTTAAACAATGAGTCAATATCGAACATCTTGTTATCTGCCATCTTAATAGCCTGCTTCTTTTCTGCAGAAGATAGCTTAGGAGCAGGGTAATAAAGCGATTGTGCATCTTTGTAATAAGCCTGTCCTACACTGTCATAAACATGCACTAACGAGTCCTTGTCATGGCTTATCTTTTCCAGACTCTTTGTACGTGCATCACTCGAGATACCCGCTACATCCGTCAGATTAAAGTCTCCGTTAAAGTCCAATACAATATGTTTATGAGCGAAAGTCTCCCTTCGGTAAGGAACACTTGCACTATTTCCCATCTCTTGCGAACGCATGTTCTCAAACCATTCCCCACTCCATAAGTTCAAGACGAGGTGCTTCTTTTCAGCCGTAGACTGCAACATTCCAGAGTCAGCAAGGATGATTGCTTGATCCTCATAACTATCTGTCATGCGGTACACCATTATATTATATAGGTGTCCACTCTTCATGTCTTTTCGCTCAACATATAGATTCGTCTGTGGGATACCACCGTAGAAAACACCTTCAGGAATCTCTAATTCAGGACTTTTATGCCGCATAGAAATAAGCAGTTGAGCCATATTCTTTTGTGCCATAGGCGCCACATTGTTCTGGAAATAGAATGAGGCTCCAGCAATAATAACGCTTATAACAATCAGTCCACGGAATGATTGAATCAACGATATACCAGCCGATTTAATCGCAGTAAGCTCTGAACTCTCACCAAGGTTACCGTATGCTATCAGTGAAGAGAGGAGGATTGCAAGTGGAAGAGCCTGTGGAACCATCATCAAGCTCATATACCAGAAGAATTGTCCGAGCACCTCCATTGACAATCCCTTACCAATCAAATCATCCACATAACGCCACAAGAACTGCATCATCAACACGAACAAACTGATAAAGAATGTTCCTGCGAAGAGCATACCAAACTGCTTGGCGATGAAGATATCTAACTTTTTAATACGAAACATGAGATGTTCTTAAGAATGTCTACACGCATTCATTTTACTTGCAAAAGTACATAAAAATATCATAGTAAAGGTCTTTTTTAGTATTTTTATTCTTTTCTCGAAGTCTTAATAACGCCATCTAAAAATGGGTTTACAACTCATCTACATTGCTATCAGTTACTAACAGCAATTTAAAAGAGCCTCTCCTTACAAGAAGGATACGCCCTTCTCACATCAAACTAGGCGTTTCTTCGAATGGAGAAGAGGCTTTCTTTGAATATAAAGATGATACAACTCCTTCCCCTGTCTACACTTCTCTCGTAGTATTCAAATATGGTGAATCATCATTCCCACATATTTTCTCCACTCCGATTAACTTCTATCTGCTATTCTTTTAACCCTTATCAGCTATCGAACAAAAACCTTATAATCATGATAAAAAAGTCGAATAACATTTGTGAGTATCATTTTTTTTCTATACCTTTGCACCGCTTTAAAGAAATAAAGCGCATGGATGGCGGGATAGCTCAGCTGGTTAGAGCGTCGGATTCATAATCCGGAGGTCGTGGGTTCGGGTCCCACCCCCGCTACAAAGATGGGAGTTACAGATTGTTCTGTAACTCTTTTTTTGTTTACGTAAGTATGAGTATGAGCGTAACTGGGGGTTAGATTGTATCAAATTCACCTCTTGGATAGCGCAACCCATTGAATACCAAGCAACAACAAAATCGTCAATAATCATGTAAAAAAATATGAGAAAATCCTTTGTAGTACCATAGTTTTTTTTTACCTTTGCCCCCATCTACGACTCTCAAAGAATAGTAGCAAAAGACTAGCATGCCCTTAACTAGTATCTAATCAGAGTCAAAATCCATCTAATAACCTATAAGATATAAATAAAATGAAAAGGTTTATTCTGTTCATTGCAGCACTAAGTTTTTACGTTAACTTACATGCAAAAGTTGTCATAACAGGGCAAGTTACTGATGAAACAACATCTCCTATCATTGGTGCCGTAGTCAAGTTGGTCAATGAAACAACGCCAATTACACAGACAGTAACCAATAATGAGGGTTCATTTAACCTTACCATGGAGGAGAGCGATGGGCGCAAAGAACTCATCATAACCTATATGGGATATACTGATTATCGTGTATCTCTGGAGAACACACAAAGGAATACCGACCTTGGAAAGATTCAACTGACTCCTTCCACACAAGAGTTAAAAGGTGTAGAAGTGGTTGGGAAGCGTGAAATACAGAAGATTGACCGGCGTATTATCACCCCTTCAAAACTCCAGCTAAAGGCTTCTACTAACGGAGTAATGCTCATACAGAACATGCAATTAGCTGGTATTCGGGTCAACACCATTGATAATACCATCACGACGACGACTGGAGATGCAGTCCAATTACGCATTAATGGTGTCATAGCAAAGATAGAAGAAGTAAAAGCCCTACGCCCTCAAGACATTGTAAAGGTTGAATACCACGATATGCCTGGACTACGTTTTAACGGTGCAGCAGCCGTCCTCGACTTCATTGTGAAGTATAAGAATAAAGGTGGAAACATCAATGGTGACCTCACCGATGGACTATCGATGTTAGGCTATGGAGAGAACCTTTTGTCTGCCAACTATCACAAAGGTAGATCCGAGATAAAGTCTTCTTTCTATTGGAATAGGCGTGATTTGAAGTGGAAAAGAGAGAACTACGAGGAGTACCACTACCCTCATCAGACCATAGAGAATAGAGAGATTGGTGAGCCAACAAAGGTTAAGTTTGATAATATGAACTTCTCTCTGTGGTACAACTATTCGTTTAAGAAGAGCAGTATTAGTGCTATCTTCCGTGATTACTACAATAAAGAATCTAACTCAATGGAGGATAGAATCAGTACGCTTTATCGCGGTACTGACGTCTACCACATCACCGACTTTAGGCATGGACACGATAACACGCCCTCGTTAGATTTGTATTTTCAAACTGAGCTTGCCCATAACCAGCACTTGTACTTCGACCTAATTGGCACTTACATCAATAGCCATAGCCAGCGTACATACACCTTATCATCAACCACACAACCTACTCAGACGATTGCTTCCATTACTGATGGTAACAAGTACTCCATAATAGGTGAGGGCATTTATGAGCGCATGTTCAAGGATAGCAAACTGTCGTTTGGGTTGAAGCATACGCAGATGTACACTAATAATACGTATGATGGAAACATCCAAAGCCAGGTAAATATGAATACAGCGGAGACTTTCGCTTACACTGAATGGATGTCAAAACTGGGCAAGCTAACCTATACCCTCGGGTTGGGAGGGATGCGTATTTACAACCATCAGCACGATAAGAAGCTATCGAAATTCATCCTTCGTCCGAAGCTCTCTCTCGCTTATCAACCTTGTAATAACGTAACTTTAAAATATCAAGGATACGTTTCGGCTTATGCTCCTTCACTATCCGACATGAGCAATGTGTCACAGGATATTGACGTATATCAGCTTAGAAAGGGCAATCCTAACCTAAAGTCTGTAACCTTCGTATCGAATGAGTTGTCCTTAAACTGGGGCACAAAATGGTGCGATCTATCGTTATTTGGAAGGTATAGTTACGATTCTCACCCTATCATGGAAGAGACTTATATTGACAACGGAAAGTTTGTTAGGACAATAGATAACCAAAAGAACTTCCACAGACTACATACCCAAATGGACATAAAGTTGCATCCCTTTGGTGATTGGTTATCGTTACAACTTACTCCATTCTTCAATCGGTACATCAGTAACGGGCATACTTACGCACATACACTCTCGAACTGGGGACTGAATGGAAATCTACTTGTAATGTACAAACAATGGGTATTCGCAGCCGGAGTACAGACCAGATACAATGAATTATGGGGTGAAACACTTACTAAAGGAGAAGCGAATCACGTCATATCAGTAGGTTATAACAAAGACAAATGGGCGTTAAATCTCATCATGGCATCACCTTTCTCTAAGCAATACTCAAATGAAACGGATAACTTATCACGCCTCGCTCCTAACCGACAACTGGCTTTCTCAAAGAATTTGGTACGAGTATTTCTGCTTAACTTCACATTCAATTTGAATTATGGAAAAGGCAAATCAAGCATCAATAAACGTATTTCCAACTCTGATAATGATTCTGGTATCATGCATGGAAGATAAAACAAACACCTTTCGAATCGCTCCTCTCTTATGAGAGGAGCCATCATCAATACAACAAAAAAGGCGAGCCTCGAAAGGTTCGCCTTATGAATTTAATCAGTAACAGTAGTGTCCTTACTCTGGAAGACTAATTGCCTCGTTAGGACAAACTGATGCACAAGTACCACACTCAGTGCATGCGTCAGCGTCAATCTTGTAGATATCGCCCTCAGAGATAGCCTCTACTGGACACTCATCGATACATGTACCACATGCGATACAATCGTTGCCAATTACGTAAGCCATAATATAATGTCTTTAATGTTAATAATGTTTTTGTACTATAAATAGGCTTCTATACCTACTTCTGATGGTGCAAAGGTAAAAAGAAAATCGTTAATACCTAAAGATTATGAGATAAATTACAAATATTTAGACGGCATAAAAATAGAAAAAGGGGGCTTTTCAACAAGCCTTTTCATAGAATAATTACGCCTTTTACAGCTTATTATATCTAACATAAAACACAGCATACTAACATCTTACATTACATTCAAACAATCTCTCACATTCCCCTCTTCCATCTCTCTCAACCAATATCTCAAGCGATAAAGATTGTATTGTAAGATTTTACTAACAAAGTTTTAGAACACAGAATACCTACAAGTAAGTAGGTACACAGACAATAAAAAGGGGATAAAACACGTTTAAGAAAACAAGATGAAGAGAATTATATTATCATTAACTCTGCTTGTCATCGCCCTAACAAGCGGTGCTCAGGAACGGAAAGTACAGAACCGTCCCTATACAGACTTGCGTAATTTCCACTTCGGTGTACTTGTTGGTACACACTTGCAAGATATTGAATTGAATAATGTTGGACCTCAAATGATCGACTTAGAGGATGGTGCTGGACCTGTGGAAAAGACTGTCTCCGCTGATCAAGACCGGTGGGATGCAGGCTTCACAGTCGGTGTATTGGGCGAACTACGCCTCAACCAAACCCTCCAACTACGCATTGCTCCTGCCATGTACTTCGGTACTCGGCACCTTACCTTCCGCAATCTTACGGACTTAAACAGCCTCGGCGAGCCTACAGAACAGGTGCAGGAGTTGAAGACCGCATACGTTTCTTGTGCCTTCGACCTCATCGCTGCGGCTCCAAGATTCAATAATCACCGCCCTTATGTCATGTTAGGTCTTAACCCAATGATGAATCTCTCGGGTAAAGACAACGACTATCTGAAACTTAAAAAGAGTGATTTCTTCCTCGAGGTAGGGCTTGGCTGTGATTTCTATCTACCTTACTTTAAGTTAAGACCAGAGCTAAAATTCATGTACAGTCTCACTAACAGTCTTGATAAAAACCATTCCAAGAACCTTAGAGACAAGCACATGCTCATGTACACTAACGCTGTCAACGAGTCACGAACTAAGATGATAGCCCTCACATTCTACTTTGAATAACCTTTCGCAATCTTCTTTTACACCCTGATTATCCGTTCAGAGGATTAGTAAAAAAGCCCGATTATGGATAAAGAAAGCCTTTTAAAATCTATGTAAATTTGGAGTTTAACTTCAAAATTACATAGATTTTGCTTTAAAAACACTCTTTTCTCTTGTCTTATCAGTATATTTTATGTAATTTTGAAGTCGTACTTCAAGATTACATAAAACGATGGATAAGTATATACACCGCCAATTGGAAGGAACCATACTAGAGGCTTCTCGATACTTCTCAGTCATTGCCTTGACCGGACCAAGGCAATCGGGAAAGAGCACACTACTATCTCAACTGTTCCCACTATACGATAAGTACAGTCTAAAAGACCTCTACTTATTAGATTATGCAGAGCATGATCCCATCGCATTCCTTAGTCAGACAGACAAGGGAATGTTTATAGATGAGATTCAAAAATGCCCTCAGTTGCTTGATTACATACAAGGGATAGTGGACAACGACCCGTCTAGACGCTTCCTACTATCAGGTAGTTCTAACTTTGAAGTGATGCATAATCTATCCGAGTCGCTGGCTGGAAGGGCTGGTGTCTTCGAACTTCTCCCCATGTCAATACCTGAAATTGCGGAACAAACAGACTTTAGTAGTCTCAATAACGTCCTATATAACGGATTCTACCCAGCCATCTGCTCGGGTAAAAACATAGCCAAGTTCTTCTATCCCTCATACGTTAGGACTTATTTAGAAAAGGACGTTCGAGACCTCTTACAAGTAAAGGATCAACTGTTATTTACCAAGTTCATGAAGTTGTGCGCAGCCCGTATTGGATCCATCTTTAACGCTTCAGAACTAGGCGCGGAGGTAGGAGTTAGCTCCAAGACCATCGGTCATTGGCTATCCGTCTTACAGGCTTCTTACCTCATAACACTCCTCCCGCCCTACTTTGAGAATATATCAAAACGACTGGTGAAAAGCCCTAAGCTCTATTTCAATGACCCGGGATTGGCTTGCTACTTACTTGATATTGAGACACCGCAACAGCTTGATCGGGATAAAATGCGTGGTGCCATCTTCGAGAATATGATTGTTGCAGAAGCCCTCAAGCACCGTTATAACAAGGGACTAGAGGGTGGTGTCTTCTTCTATCGGGACTCTAATCAGAACGAGGTAGACCTTCTTATAAAGCAAGAAGGTGAGCTAACTGCCATCGAAATAAAGTCTGCTATGACTTATAGCTCATCTTTTGAGAAAGTTATCTCACAATTAGATGGGTGGATAAAAACACCTATTAAACAGAAAGTTATTGTCTATTCGGGGGATTATGAAAACCTCAATGGCAATGTAAAATTGATCAATTACAAACATATAGCAAACATTTTCTGATAGAAAAGAGGTCTATTACGAGAAAAAGAGTATATTTGCAACATTATTAACAGCAAACTATAACAGAGTATGAAACAATCTTTTATCTTTATCGCAGCCCTTCTCTTCAGTCTAAACATCAGTGCGCAGAAGGCGGAGAAGCAAGACTCTCTGAACATACCAGTTATTCTGGTGGATGGAGTTGAGGTCAGTAACATAGACAATATAGCTAAAGATGACATCCAAAGTGTCACCGTCATCAAGACTCCAAGCGTCACGAAGCTGTTTGCACCACGCTTGGGTGGGGTGCTATGTATCACCACTAAGTCTAAAAAATACCTCAAAGAGATAATTGAGAAATACCAAGAAGACAAGAAGAAAGCTGACAAGAAGAAAGAAGAAGGTAAGATTTATATAAGGTAAAGACGATTAATTCTTGTTGAAATAATGCCACAAAGAAGGGACAGATAACCTCATCTGTCCCTATAATTATATACCTGTTCAAATAGAACTAACTAATAGGTGATATTAAAGAGACGCCCTCTTCACAACAAAGGAAGCCTCTCTTGTGATGGAAGAAAGGCTCTTCTTAATGCAAGGAAACGCCTCCTTTAAATGGAGAACACAACATATAGTACAGGATGACACACCTTTTTACTCCTTAGAAAACATCACTACCCCCTCTTGTTTCTTACCATCCATCATTATCTTAAGCGGTTTTGGGAAACGAACATGGCGTACCCATTGTGTTTCCTCAACAGCAGGAAGAGCATCAAGAACGCTTCGTTGATAGAAACCATCACCCTTATAAGGATTGATAGTGAAGTAACCTACACCAAAGGAAGTAAGGTTTTGGAAGAAATGAGTACCTTGGCTCGGGTCAACGCGGTAATTCTCTAGTCCCTCTTCAACAATGATTCGAGCTGCAGAAATGTGTGACCATTTGACAGGAATACCCAACCATGGATCACTAGAACCCCATCGACCAGGCCCGACAAGGATGTAGTTAAGGTGCTGATCAAGGAACTTTTGGTTGATACTTTCTATTTCTGTTGCAATGATAGGATTATCTTTTGCTGTGAAAGAGCTATCTGTTTTGACATAAACAACATCCATCACATCATCCGATATACCATGTCCAAGAGAGTTATGACTGCGTAAGAGACATTGTTCATCAGGTATAGATGAGAGGTTTTCATCTAGTCGTTGCTTTGAATCAACTATCGGTCTAATCTGAAGAAGATACAATTCTCCTGTCTTATCAGCATTTAGATTGACTGCAAACTCTATCTCCACAGGACGTCGCATAGCGTCAGCACCATAGCGCATAGCCATCTGTAGTAATTCTGGTAATGGAAAAACTCCTTGTTGAAGAACGCCACAGCAGGATATAATCTTTCGCCCTTCATAAAGTCCATCATAGATTGTTTCGTCATCAACAGAATAAGTAGAAGCAATATAAAGGAGGCTTCCGTCAGACTCAGCATCTTTGAGATTGAGTTTGAGAATATTAAAACCATCATCCACTTTAAAGTCTTCCCCCACATGCTGCATATCGAGTGCATAGAATTGAGTTTGGGTCTCTCGGAGGGCTAACTTCAGTTCACTTAGTTGTAACACATGCTGTGGATGATACGGACAAACACGTAGAGTTTGACCGCCATCAACGATATATTTGCCTAAACCTAAGGCTAAAGAGGCGATTCCCTCTTCGGCTTTCTCATCACCAATAGGATAATAGTTTAGGGAACGAAGAACGCCCGAAAGATTAGGATAGAATCGATTGTCATATTGCTTACCTACCACTTGCTGCAAGATAACTGCCATCTTCTCTTGGTCGATAACATTACTTGTTGCGGTCATATAGGCTTTAGAGTCTCGATAATAAACAGAGGCATATACCGCCTTAATAGCGCATGCCAACATACGTAACATTTCGTATTTATCCTCTAGATAAGGTATCATATAAGTGGAATAAATACCTGCAAATGGCTGGTAATGGCTATCTTCTAACAGGGAACTTGACCGAACGGCAATAGGCGAACGAGTCGCTTCGAAGAAGGCAAAGAAGTCGCCTATAAACTCATCAGGGAGCTGTGCCTGAAGGAAAGCATGGAGTATTTCATCATCGGTGGCATCGCTTAGTGCAATTTGATAAAGGTTGTTTCTCTCCATGAAACTATCGAAGACATCCGTACAGAGAACGACAGTCTTAGGGATTTGAACCTTTGCATTTGAATATTGATTGAAGTCTGGATGCCGCTTGATAACATTATCCAAGAAGGCTAAACCACGCCCCTTGCCTCCTAACGAGCCATCGCCAATACGTGCAAAGTGGGCATATTGATCAAATTTATGCCTATCGAAAAGGGCGACAACACCTTCATTTCTCATGCGACGATAGGCTACTATGGCATCAAAGATAATCTGTCTGTGCACATCTACATCTTGTAACTTATGCCAAGTGATGTCTTTTAGAAAGGAAGAAACGGGGAATATAGCACGAGCAGACAGCCAACGACTCACATGATTGCGTGAGATATGATAGAGCATGGAGTCTTTTGGTATCTTAAAGATATTGTCTTGTAAGTCTTTTAGGTTACGGATACGCATGACCTCTGCACGTGTTTCGGGATTACGGAAGATGAAGTCACCAAAACCCATGTGCTCTTCAAGAAGATGGCGGAGGTCAACACTCATCTTCTTAGAGTTCTTATCAACAAAGCGGAAGCCTTCGTTCTCTGCTTTCTCACGGTTATCACTCTCTGAACTCTCTATGATTAAGGGTAGATACTCATCCTCTTGATGAATAGCACGGAGCAACTTTAAACCAGCCTCAGGGTCTTTAATTGAATGAATAGGCTGTCCCATGGTTGACTGTATGCCCTCTTCTCCATCACTAAGAGGGAATCGCATGTCGGAAATAACACCTAAGCAATTATCCTTATAACGCTGATAAACATCCCAAGCTTCCTTATAATTGCGGGCAAGAACAACCTTCGGACGACCACGTTGACGCAAGGAAGCATCGTGCCGAGTCAATGCCTCGGTAGCAAAGTTTTGACTTTGTGTAAGGATATAACTATATAAGTTAGGTAGAATAGACGAATAGAAACGGATGGAATCTTCGACAAGTAAAATCATCTGGACACCTACTTCACGAATATCATGCTCTATGTTCATCTTGTCTTCCATTAACTTAATGATGGAAAGAATTAGGTTTGTATTACCTAGCCAACAGAACACATAATCAAAGATACTTAGATCTTCATGTTCTATTCGCTTCGTTATACCATGAGAGAAAGGCGTGAGAACAACGCAATGGATGTCTGAAAACTCTGCTTTCACAGCTCTTGCCACATCGAAAGCATCGTTATCAGCATTGCCAGGCATACATATTACAAGGTCAATATCTACTGTATTCAATACTCGAGAAGCCTCTTCAATGGTTGAAACTTGCGTAAATGTTGGTGGATAACGCAATCCTAACTCCATATACTCATTATAGATCTTCTCTTCAACACGCCCATCATCCTCTAACATAAACGCATCGTAGGGGTTAGCAACAATCAAAACGTTGTAGATACGACGCATCATTAGATTGACAAAGCTTACATCTTTTAGGTAAAAGCTGCTCCATTGAACTGGTACTTGCTCCTTCATCGGCTTGAAACTTAATTTTCTACAAAAATACGAAATAAACACAATCCACCCTATCTTTTGGTTATTTAAATGATATATTTTTTATTACTTTGCACATTCAACATGCCTTTGACCTCGCAACAGAGGTATCAAAAAGAAAGGAGAGAACAAAAGTTTTTCGATTTTCATTTGGTTATTTGATAGAATATGGATATATTTGCTGCACCATTCTAACCGAATGACACTAACTAACATAAACAAATAAAGTCAGTTTACTATGGAAGTCGAAAAAATCATGCAAGCGCTGGAGCAGAAGCATCCAGGTGAGTCTGAGTATTTACAGGCAGTTCGTGAAGTTCTTGTCTCAGTACAGGATGTCTACAATCAGCACCCAGAGTTTGAACGTGCTAGCATCATCGAGCGTATCGTTGAGCCGGAACGTATCATCACATTCCGTGTGCCTTGGGTAGATGATCAGGGCAAGGTGCAAGTGAACATCGGTTACCGTGTTCAATTTAATGGTGCTATTGGGCCTTATAAAGGTGGTTTACGTTTCCACGCATCAGTAAATCTTAGTATCTTAAAGTTCCTCGGTTTCGAGCAAACATTTAAGAATGCACTCACAACATTACCTATGGGTGGTGGCAAGGGTGGCTCTGATTTCTCTCCACGTGGTAAGAGCGATGCTGAGATTATGCGCTTCTGCCAATCTTTCATGAATGAGTTATATCGTCATATTGGACCTGATGAGGATGTACCAGCAGGTGATATAGGCGTTGGTGGACGTGAGATTGGTTATCTCTTTGGGCAATATCGTAAGCTAACCCACCAATTCCAAGGAATGCTCACAGGTAAGGGCAGAGAATGGGGTGGCTCTATCCTCCGTCCAGAAGCAACTGGTTATGGCGCTCTCTACTTTGTTCATCAGATGATGGAAACACACGGACTTGATATAAAGGGTAAGACCGTTGCAGTCTCTGGATTTGGTAATGTGGCTTGGGGTGCTGCTAAAAAGGCAACAGAACTAGGTGCAAAGGTCATCACATTGAGTGGTCCTGATGGATACATTTACGATCCAGACGGCATTAGCGGTGATAAGATTGAATACATGTTAGACCTTCGCAATAGTGGTAACGATGTTTGCGAACCATACGCAGAGAAGTATCCTGGAGCACAGTTCTTCAAGGGTCGTAAGCCATGGGAGCAGAAGGCTGATATCTATTTGCCATGTGCTACACAGAACGAATTGAATGGTGAAGACGCTGATAAGATCTTAGCTTATAAGCCATTGTGTGTTGCTGAGGTTTCAAATATGGGCTGTACCGCTGAAGCTGCTGATAAATTCACCGAGGCTAAACAACTCTTTGCTCCTGGCAAGGCTGTTAATGCTGGTGGTGTTGCTACATCAGGTCTCGAGATGTCACAGAACTCTCTCCGCCTCTCTTGGAGTCCGGAAGAGGTTGATCAGAAGCTCCATTACATCATGAGCTCTATCCATGAGCAGTGCGTGAAGTATGGCAAGCAGGCTGATGGTTACATCGATTATATTAAGGGCGCCAATATTGCGGGCTTCATGAAGGTAGCGAAGGCTATGCTTGCACAGGGTGTCGTATAAATAGACCAGTCTTTCTATTCCCTCTCCTGCTCTACAAAGCAGGAAGGGGATAAAGGTTTGTTCTATAAATTAGCTTTGATGGTTTTATCCATTTAGGCAATTTATAGAACTAACCTTAGCTTTTATAAGAGAAGGCTGGCGATATTAAATAAAAAATATGTATAGAACCAAACTTCTCCTTATAGCGTTATTTGCGCTATGCAACGTCTTTACACTGACTATAAAAGCACAGTCAGATGGTAAAGCTTCTTATTATAGTAACGGATTACACGGTCGCCGAATGAGTAATGGCGAACGTTATGACCGTAATGCTTTTACTTGTGCACATCGCACACTCCCCTTTGGTACACGTCTAAAGATTACGAATCCTCGTAATGGTAAGTCTGTCATTGTCCGCGTAACGGATCGTGGCCCATTTGTTCGTGGACGTGTCGTTGACTTATCCTATGCTGCTGCACGCGAATTAGGTACACTTGCCAGTGGTGTGGCTTACGTGAAAGTAGAAATATTGCCAAAGGAAACAGAGATAGAGGCTTTCACAAAGGAACAAGCCCTTGCGCTGCTATCAGAAAAAGCTCCTAAGACAGCAAAGAAGAAAACCACTACTGCTAAGAAGTAAGACATTATTAAAATTCTAAACAGATAAGGTAGATTCAAGCCTATAATTAGGGAATAAACTAACAAAGTGCAACACTCTTAGGAGGTTGCACTTTTGTTTTGGCACGAATTTAGCTACTCCAATATAAAGAACTATTTTAAGATTAGGTGTATGAAAAAGTTATTTTTAATATGTTTAGGGGCATTGGCCTCTGTAGCTTGGGCTCAAGAAGTAGGCTCAGCCGGCAGATTGTTGCAAAATGAG
>ERZ773233.766-NODE-766-length-20292-cov-19.473193_pt1 | contig 20292 bp, 22 predicted proteins | sample MGYA00580991_ERZ773233 | MGnify/ENA primary metagenome ERZ773233 (study PRJEB29015, sample SAMEA2738178) | human oral metagenome | biome: human oral; feature: human-associated habitat; material: saliva | place: China | collected 2161 ...
GTTTCGGTATTATCCACTGTATCGCCGATTCAGGTGTTTACGGACTGGCAACGACCGGAAGTGACCAAACCTTTAAGGATAATACCTGGGTAACAGTCACAGGTACCATCACTGTGGATTATTATCAAAATCTTAAACAGAGCCTCCCTGTCCTTAATTTGACTGAGATTAAAGAGGTTAATCAGCCTGACAATCCTTATGTTTATCGCGTATTTTAAAAAGCCAAGTTCAGTTGAACTGGCTTTTTAAATTGAATCAAACTGTACAGTTACTTAAATCTTGAGAGTACAAAAACGAAAGTACGTGATACATATCAAAAAGGTCTGTTGTACAGTTACTTAAATCTTGAGAGTACAAAAACCAATGCTAGAGCTTGCTAAAGCTTACGGCTGTTGTACAGTTACTTAAATCTTGAGAGTACAAAAACACGGGGCTCTAGTAGCTACTTGGGACCGTGTTGTACAGTTACTTAAATCTTGAGAGTACAAAAACACGAGAAAGGGGACAAGGTTAATCGAACTGGTTGTACAGTTACTTAAATCTTGAGAGTACAAAAACCCTCAGCTAGCAAGCTGATAACCATGTCGTTGTACAGTTACTTAAATCTTGAGAGTACAAAAACTGAGAATAGGGAATGCTTCCACCACTCCGTGTTGTACAGTTACTTAAATCTTAAGAGTACAAAAACAATGTCTTACTGTCAGTAACATTTCCCTTGGTTGTACAGTTACTTAAATCTTAAGAGTACAAAAACACATGTTCCAAGCAGGAATCAAAATACTCTGTTGTACAGTTACTTAAATCTTAAGAGTACAAAAACAGCTGGACATGGCAAAAGAAATCGCAATGAGTTGTACAGTTACTTAAATCTTAAGAGTACAAAAACTAGCCTTTAAGGGGTTTGGATTAGACCTTGGTTGTACAGTTACTTAAATCTTAAGAGTACAAAAACCTTGCTTCGGGTTTTCAGCTGATGCAGCAAGTTGTACAGTTACTTAAATCTTAAGAGTACAAAAACTATCTTCTTCCTCTTTCTTTTTCTTAAAAGGTTGTACAGTTACTTAAATCTTAAGAGTACAAAAACAATGCGGACAGTGCTATTCCATCAGACAAGGTTGTACAGTTACTTAAATCTTAAGAGTACAAAAACATCACTTGTTGCAAGCGTGCAGCAGTAGTAGTTGTACAGTTACTTAAATCTTAAGAGTACAAAAACAACTCGTTGATTTTCTCGCCGTTAATTTCTGTTGTACAGTTACTTAAATCTTAAGAGTACAAAAACGTAATAGCATCAATAACCGTTACTTTTCGAGTTGTACAGTTACTTAAATCTTAAGAGTACAAAAACACTGCCTTCGCATTTGCTTGGCTGTTTGCTGTTGTACAGTTACTTAAATCTTAAGAGTACAAAAACCAGGGGACATCGCAGATGTTCTTGACTTTGTTGTACAGTTACTTAAATCTTAAGAGTACAAAAACACCCGAAGCATCACATCTGATTTATTGCTAGTTGTACAGTTACTTAAATCTTAAGAGTACAAAAACTCTTCACGATCAGACTTACTGAGTTTGGTCGTTGTACAGTTACTTAAATCTTAAGAGTACAAAAACAATGCTCCACCATATCCACAATCGTCACTGGTTGTACAGTTACTTAAATCTTAAGAGTACAAAAACCTCAAATGAAATTTTGACATTTTTATACCCTTATAGTGATTATAAAATCAATAACTGTCCTTGTCAATTCTTACTTTCTAAAAATTTCTGTAAAAGTTTTTCATCAGATGTTTGTGAATATCTTATACGGTAATTAAAATGAAACAACTGATTTAGAATATTCAAAATTACTGAATCAACAAGTGAGAGACTAGGTTGTCTAGTCATTTTTGTTAACAAATAAGGCGTCACAGTCTCTAAAGACATCCTAAAACCGTCTCTGGTTGGAAAATTATTGCTTGGATAGTGTTGCACTACCCTTTCATATATAAACTCAATATCATACAAATGCTCCACCTGGTCAGATAAAATATTGATGAACCTGCTATTTTCCTCATCAATCTTTAAATAGCCTTGATCACTAGGAAACAAAATAAAGGTCAATTTTGGATATTTTTTGACTAGCTGACCAATTTGCTTATAAAAACTATCATAAGATTCCTCTGAAATAAAACTATCAATATTTTTTAGCACAATGAGATATTTCTCTGTTGTTTGTGACAGAAGACTGTCTAAAATTTCTAAAAAGAGGGATAGTTTCTCAGTATTTGAAACCCATTCAAAAGATAAATTCTTATTCCCAATGGCAAAAAATGGTCTAAAATTTTTTGAAAGTAGTTGATCTAGTGTCAGAGGACGATTCTCTAAATGGTATTCCACCTCACCACAGTTTAAGTTTATATGCTGGTTCATTGCCCTTTCTATAAGCTCTACTTGTTCATTAATTTTCTCCAAATGGGCTACAATATCAACTTGATTGACAACTTTACTAAGGTAACCGTGAGCAAGTGTCCCTTTCTTGTATTCCATCTGCTCAAGTAAATCCTTAAAACTTGAAATGTCGATATAGTGATAGCTACTTCGTTTCACTAATTCTCCAGACTCATCAAGTATGGTAGGCTCCTCATAATCAAAAATACTTAAGTCCTCACTTGAGTATTTTTTTCCACCAAAATACCAGCTCAAAATCTGCCAAATATAATATTTGAGTCCTTTATTCTGACCAACAATTTGTGTGATTGCACCAATATTTAATTCAATACGTTCTTTGTAAGGATGTTGAACAAAAAATTTCATATGACCACCAACTTATTATCACTGACGATTTCTTCTTGCTTAGTTTTGCCACCTATGATTAATGTCATCTCTGAAAATTGCTTTTCAGTAACTGCCAAAAGTCTCACATTTCCAGCAGTCAGTTTGCTCATCTTTAACTTCTTATAGAATTTATTTGCAAAGCTTCTATTAGGACAAGTGCGATAATACACCGAAAATTGTAACATTTCAAATCCATTTGAAATTAATTCTTTACGAAAATTACGATAGATTCTTTTTTCATCCTTGGATTCCATTGGCAAATCAAAAAAACATAATAATCTCAATGCTTCATACCTCATCTTATTTTCTCCACTCTAAACTTGATACCACTGGGCAGTGGAATTTACTACTATCTTTTTCCGAAATATATTTGATAAAGCCTTTGACATATTTATCCATAGCAACTGTCACTGAGCAAGTCTCTTTGCCATATTTGATTTTAGCATTGAGTAAATCTGTCAATCCCAACCTATACTCATACTTAAGGAATTCTTGATCTCGTAAATTATCATAAACCCAAACATCTACAATCTGTCTAAATGGCTCCATCAAGTCATCAACCAAATTAAACTGATTGTATTCATTTTTATGAAAGATACCTAATAGGCCATTTAAACCATATCCCGCCACTATTCTAGCCATCTGTGCCCTCATGATAGCGTAGCCATAGTTTAAGCCAGCATTGATGACATCGGCTTCTTGTTGGGTCACTCTGACAAATTGTTTACCAAAGAGCTCATTAAAATAGACCTTGGCAGCATGTCCCTCTCTATTGGTTCTATCACCTGGTTCTATCTGCTCTTTATAGTCTGAAAGTAGTCTAATGTTATCTAAACTTTTTTCAAACATAGCTAGGACGTCCTCTTGGTTATTGATTTTATAGTAAGTTACAATCTGCCATGCCTTATCCTTTTGCTTCTGAGACCAGTCCATCTGTTCTTTCAAGCGTTTATAAGCTCTAAAGTGCCCATTTTGAGAGTGGTAAATCCCTGTTGGTAAATGTTCGTTATCACAAACAACTAAGGCAATGTTGTATTTACTTAGGGCGCTTAATAATCGAAGAGTAACAACTGTATCCCCACCTTCTGCAACTATTATCGAAATATCACTAAGTGGAACCGTAAACTCTTGTCCCATCTTTTGCACTAACAAGTTATCAAGCTTTAAGCGCATCTTCTCACTCTGACTGACATGTACAACTCTCCAAGTCATTTCTTCTCCTTTTTAAATAACGAAAACACCCTGCCATAAAATGACAGGGTGTTGATTTCGGCATGAAGCCTTATCTTTGTAGCTTCTGCAAGATTTAAGTAACTGTGTAAGGCGTCCCTTACACGATTATTATAGTATATGACAACTATAATTGCAACACTTTTTAACAATTAATATTAAAAATCTAGCTTAGGCTTATCACCCTCATTTTTGATGATATGCTGATTTCCTAGGATATCTGTTCTTATTTTGTAAATGGAAATATTTGATTTTCCTATTCCCTTAACACATTGACCACCATTAGCAACATTACCCAACACTTTAATTAATGCCTCACCACCTTCAAATTTTTGTTTGTCATATGGTTTTAATTCTACATAGTGTTTAACATTAGGTTTAGTCCGAGATAAGAAACGGAATAGCCGTTGTTCTTTTGTTTCCGTATCTTTAATTAGTAACAAGTCATTTTTATAAAGTGTAAACTTGAACTCTGAATCAGAATCTACACCCTCTTTTTTCTTAATGTCATTGTATTTTTCCTGAGAGATCTTATATGTTCCTGTCCCTTTTTCAAATTGTAAGTCAGCATATTTTAATCCTAGGATTTCGTATTTACCAGTAGTCTTATTGAAATAGATGTCCGCTCTCCATGGAGAAACCGACTGTAAGACAACTTTATTGTTACTATCCTTTGGAGTAATATCAATATGATTACCTAGCTTACTAGCATAGTATTTAAGACTCTTGATTTCAGGACCATTTCCTTTTCGACTATACTTACGAATTGGGCCATTTTCAATTCTATATTTTTCAAAAGGATTGAAATCAACCTCTTTTCCATTTTTGTCCTTTTCTTTAAATGGTCGATATTGTTTCAATATCTTCTCTATTACTTCATCCCAAGTTTTTCTATCCTTCTGATACATTAAGAATTGGGCTTTATCCTTGTTGTATAAATCTAAAAATTTGTAAAATCCCGTTTTAGAAGGAGTTTTTGTCCCTAAAGCATAAATATCTTTGATTTTCCCTAGGACATACGTTTCGTCCTTCTTATCTTTTCCTACTTTAGCCTGCCTTGTCGCATAAATCGTGGCATCTGATATTTTACGATTAAACTTAGAATCCACTTGGTATGAGAACAAGATACTGTCTTCGAACTCTTTACTCTTCAACGTATCAACAAAATGTTGATAAGGGGCTTTGAATACAGATTCCTTGTACTCATCATCACTAATAAGTTCACCTGTTTCAATATCAAGTAGTTTATCTTCTGAGTAACTTACAAGGGTATTCTTTTGTTTCTTCCACAAATTCAACTGACTTGAAGCAGCAATAATCAATGCATCGACAGCATGGTGATGATAAGTATCACGAGTCTTCTCAATTCCCCAATGGCGTCTCAATTGAGATGTGAATTGACCACGAACCACGGAAACTTTTGTATCAGTCTTGTGAGCTCTAAAGTGTTCTTGAAGGGCATTGAGGACAACTCTTGAAGCGTATCTTGTATCTACAAGATTTCGTTCGATAAATTTCTTGCGAACATCAAACTTTGAAATATCCTCTTCCGTAAGAAGGTATTCTTTCTTCTTGTTTGAAAGTGCTTTTGACTCACGAACAAAAGCTTTTAGTTCACGGAAAGACCATGCATCATCCATACTATCTAAAGCCTGATAAGGTGTTCGTTGTCCTTTTTCTTGGTTAGCAGTTGCATAAACCAAAACCTTATTAGCAAGACTGTCATCGAAGGTGATAGAAAGAGGTAAAATATGATCTATTTCAAACTGATTGGGATTATTTATCAAATCATGGATTGAAATTGTCTTACCAGTATAAAGGCAACGTTCTCCTTGCTGATGCCAAAGACGGATTTTAGTCGCTAATTGCCTATGACCATGGAAAACGCTAGGTGGTAATTCAGCCTTTCCATTATATTGGTTGGCAGCCTTACGCATTGCTGCATCTTTTTCATCTTTGTTGGCTTTTTGAATCTTTTGAATAGCTTTCTTTTCATCATCTTCATTCGTTTCTCGGGCCATTTCGATGACAATATTGTCAAAATCACCATACTCTTTGATTGCAGCATTTACTATTTTTATAGCTTGGCGAACAGACTTAGCAACAACAGGATTATAGATTTCTTCAGTTAGTTGTTTCTCATCTATATATTTAGTTTTATTTGAAGACGAAGTTGTTTTTTGTTTTCCTAGTCGTGTCAGAATAGTCATTTGTTCTTCTGACGTCGCATATAATTCTGGGATTAATTCCATCATCAGTTTGACAGAAAAATTATGCCAGCCTTTTCCAAAAATGGAACTATTTGCTTTGCGGAATTGAACCAATTCGTCAACTTGCTCCTGACTAAAGGTCCCATCAGCAAACTCATGCTCTAACGCTTCTTGGATACCTTCCCTCTCAGTGTTTAATGTTAAGACATAGGCTAATTTATCAAGTTCCTCTCTTGCCATTTTCTTAACATCAAGGGTTTCAAGTGTCTTCATTTTTCGATAGGCTTCAAAAGTATGGATCTCAGCCTTATCTGATTTGTCGATACGATATCCCTTGATATCCGCAACATCGCAAGAAAGTAGTTTAGCGATATATTTAAAGAGTTTTGCTGGCCCCATCGCCTTTTCGTTTTTGACATAGGTAATGATTTGATTCTTCTGTTCTTCGCTCAACTTCTTGGTTTCTGTTGGAACTGTTAGATTGTTCAAATCATTTAGCAAATTGAATTCTTGAGCCGTGTAAGATGCTTTTGCTGCTCTATACTCTTCTGGATAAAATGTACATTTCCCGATTAGGATACCAAAAATATTGTCTAAAGTTATGTACTCATCTTCAGAATCTTTCTTAGTAGTATACCTTCCATAATCAGTCCGTGACTTTTCATTACCTGGTCCGTGATAATATTTACGTTTCCCAGTTAAAATTTCGAGATACCGATTAATAAATTCATCTGTAATCTGTGGATTAAATTCTTGTTGGGTTTGCAGTATCCTTAAGGCTTCTGAACGATAAGCTGATGTTGGAAAGACATTAATCAATCGACGTTTTTCGCCATCTTCCTCAACAGTAAAATCACCACGTAATTGGCCATATTTTTGGTAGCGTTCCAACTGAATCTGTCCCGGTGTCTTAGTTTCTAATTGTTTACTATTTTCCTTAACAATTTGTGCATAGTCTCCTACTGATGAGTTTCCGTCATCATTGGCATCATCGAGGTAACTAATCCCACGGTGTTTCACCATATTTTTAAGAGCGATAAACAATTCTTCATTAGACAATTCATCGGTCAAGCCCTTAACTCGTAATTGATACGGGTTAAGATTGATTGAAACCTTCGTAAAGTCGGTGATTAATCCACTTTCCTCAAATAGATGATTAAAACGAACTCTACGATGTTTTTTACGTCGTGTCAATCGTCTTCCTTGACGATTGGTTCTACGTACTAGGTTATTCTCCGCTTGAGCTGCTGGGAAGATGCGTGAGTTTTTATGGATAATTTCTCCTGTCACTTTATTAAGGATACCTACACCAACAGAACCTATACCGATATCAAGTCCTAAAACTAAGTCGCTCATTTAATAATCTCCTTATTCTTTTTTCTAATATTTTACAATAATATCTGAAAATTCACAACATTATTTTGTTAGCGCTGTTATTATTTTAAAAAGCCAAGTTCAGTTGAACTGGCTTTTTCTTCTTGTACTAAATGGATTTGTCTAGGCTTCTTTTGCTAGGGCTTCTGCTTTTTCAAGGGCTTGGTCCGTCGACTCGCAGATATTATCTGGACCGATAGTCTGGATGAAGCCTGATTTTTCGAGAACTCGGTAGGGTTGGGGGTTAACGTGAGAAAGAAGCAGGGTCATGCCTCGTTTTTGGCAGATAGCAAACGTTTCCTCAAGAGCATCCAGACCTGAGATATCCATGGCTGGAACGTTGCGCATGCGTAGGATGAGGACATTCTTACCGTCGTCATTAATCACATTCAAGAAATTATTGGCTGCACCAAAGAAGAGGGCACCGAAGATTTCATATACGACTGCATTTTTAGGGACTTGTTTCAAGTCGCTGTCCTCAGACAATATAGGATCTTCTAGATTCCCCTTGTCCACCCACTGCCGGACTTGGGCTACGTCCGACATCCGTTTGAGGAAGAGGAAGGCTGCCAGAACCATACCGAATTCAATGGCAATCACTAGGTCAAAGAAAACAGTTAAGATAAAGGTTACTATAAGGACTGCTAGGTCACTCTTAGGAGCACGTTGGAGCATACGAACGACAGTACGCCAACCGCTCATGTTATATCCAACAATCATAAGAATTGAGGCCAAACAGGTCATAGGAATCAATGAGGCATAAGGCATGAGAAAGAGTAAAATCAGAAGCAAGGTAAGGGCATGAACCATCCCCGCTACTGGTGTCCGTCCTCCATTTTTGACATTGGCTGCGGTACGGGCAATAGCACCCGTTGCCGGAATCCCACCAAATAGGGCTGACATAATATTCCCAACACCTTGGCCAATCAATTCCGCATTAGAGCGGTGATTACCACCAATCATCCCGTCTGAAACAACGCAGGAAAGTAGGGATTCGATGGCTGCTAGTATAGCAATGGTGAAGGCTGGCGACATCATTTGACGAATCAAAGAAAATGATAGGTCAGGAACTGTGAAACTCGGAAGTCCTGCTTTGATGGTGTAAAGGTCACCGATGGTTTTGACTGGAAGATGACCAAAAGCTACAATGGCTGTGGTTACAAGGATGGCAACCAAGGATCCTGGAATTTTCTGAGAAAGACGTGGCCAAAAGATTTGAATGACTAGGGCCAAGATACCAATTGCAAGTGTCGGCCAACTAATGCTTGAAAGATGCTCCCCATAAGCTAGGAGTTTTTCTAAGAACTCAGCTGGTACCGACTTCATCTCAAGGCCCAGGAAATCTTTAACCTGTCCAGCCACAATCCCAACGGCTATCCCCAAGGTAAAACCGAGTGTGATGGTTTTTGGAATGAACTTAATCAAGTCACCGAAACGCAGGAGGCCCATAGCAATAAGCATGAGCCCCGCCATAAGCGTAGCAAGGGTCAAACCAGTCATACCATACTGGGCAATGATGCCGTAGATGATAACAACGAAGGCTGCAGTCGGTCCACCAATCTGAACCCGACTACCTCCCAAAAAAGAAATAAAAAAGCCTGCAACTACTGCTGTGTAAAGACCTTGTTCGGGATTGACACCAGAGGCAATGGCAAGGGCAATCGACAAGGGGAGAGCAATGATAGCCACGATGACTCCTGCGATTAAGTCCTTAAAAAACTGACCCTTAGAATAATTCCTGATGGTGGTGAAAAATTTTGGTGTGATATATTTTAAAGCGTCCATTTTTTTCCTCCTAACTACTATCCTAAAACTCTTTAACTCAGTGAAATAACTCTTTTTCAATGAGTGTCAGACGCTTATCAATTTTACAATCTTATGATAGCACAGGAAAAGCCCATTTTCTAGGGGGTTGAGGGATTTAAAGATATTATTTCAAGAATTTTTAAACTTTCTTAGTTTAGAATTGAAGACATCAAAAAACAAGTCCACCCATATGGACTTGCTTTAAAATTCCTTTGATTGATAAATTCCGTTTAAACTACCAACTTGTTGGCAAGGACATGGGAATGTTAAGCTTCACCTTCATCTTGCTATTGGTAACTGAGGCTTGGTCAATCTCGTAGCCGATGTCAGGGAGCTTAAGCTGAATCTGGTTGTTAACCATGCGAACACCACTGCTAGACTGGGCAATGCTCTTCTTGAGGTAAGGCAGAACCAGTGATTTTGGAACTGGAAGGCGACCCAGGTGGGCACCTGCCAAATCTAGTAGGATAACTTCCTTGTTAGTGCTAACTGTAAAATCAAGGCTAAATGTTGATTCGATAGGTCCAAGAGATACGGGAACCTTAGCTGTTAGATAGGAATCATTCAACTCTACGGTACTGTTTTGCAAGGTCTCGTCATTAGAATCATCCATGCTTGCTTTTAGGATTTGACGAAACTGATTACTATCAAGATTAATCTCGGTTGAAATGCCACCTGATGACAGGGAAGCCCCACCAATACCAGCCTGGGCTAAATCAACAAGAGATGTTTGTGTTGATACATTTTTTAATTGGTCTTGACTGTCGATTTTGTCCGGGATAAGTAGAGCCGCCACTGCAAAAAAGAGTACAATGACCAAGACAATGAGTCGTTTAAACCATTTCCACATAGGGATACCTCATTTCAATTTTTCACTTTTGACGTCTATTGTACTGTAATCAAGGGAAAAAAGCGAGTAAGAACTGGAAATACTCTCATTTTTTCTTAATCCAAAAGGTAGGGTTCAATAGCTTCATAGACTTTTAAGTAAGCATTGGCATATAGATGAACGCCGTCATAGGTATGCTCTGCTTTCTGCTCTTTTCTCTCATCGACCAGCTCAGCATTACAATTAATGAAGTGGCAGCCATAGGTTTTGGCGATTTCCTCAAGAGCCTTATTACAACGATCAAGGTTTTCAGGTGTCCGCAGTTTCATCCACTGGATAGATGCCGCTGTCTGCCAAGGCAGATGAAGATTGGCTGGATAAAAAGCCATCAGGTAAATCTTGGTATGTGGAAATATAGCTAGGGTTTGTTCCAGAATTTGTCTGATATTTGCCGTCATATGGTGGAACCACTGCTCTCCATAAGGGTCCTCGGTCATATCATTGGTACCGATATTGATGAAAACCTTGGCCGGTTGCAAATCTAAAAGTAGGGGATGGATATGTTGGAGAAATTCATCCGTATTCAAACCACTGATGCCTCGATTGTAGATGATATCGTCGATACCTCTACTCCTAGCAATTTCACAAATGGGAAAAAGCTCCATGAGAGAGGAACCGGTAAAGAGCGTCTCTCCCTTGATGGCGACCTCATTTAAGTAGTGATAGTTTTTAAGTTTGATTTCTTTTAATTCATCCATGATAACTTTCTTCTATACTTATCTAAATGAGTGAGAAGGCAAAAAGTAACCCGACAATCGTATTGGACAAGGTGTGGATAAAAACACTAGGAAGGATGGAGCCGTTTGCTTGCTGCTCATTGATAGCACCCAAAACGAAAGCTATGAGACTAATAAAGGCAAAAATCACCATAGCTTTTAGGTCGCCAATTAGTCGGATAAACATAAGCGCATGGATGATCCCAAATAATAGGGACTGGACGAGATTAGCTCCTAGAAATCCTAGTTTACCTTGCAACCTTTTCAAAAGAAAACCTCTAAAGAATATTTCTTCTGGCAAGGCAGTCCCTAAGATAGCATAGGCTAGAATGGCAGGAAGGGCTCCAATTCTCTTTCCAGAAAAATCTGCTGTGGCCGTTTTGCTAGAGTCAAACCAACTAAAAATCACAAACGAAAAAAGAAGAAAAAGTAGGCTAGAACCAAAAATCGTCAGTACCAATCGCCCTTTCTGCTGGGTTTGAACTGGCTTCAAACCAATCCAGTCAAAGAAACCAGTCTTTTTCCTACTCCATATGAACCAAGTGATAAAAGGAATGAAAGAAACTATGAGCAGTTCCAGAATACCACTCATCAGTTTAGACATAAACAGGGTCATGAGTTTGTCCTCCATTTCTATTCAAAAGATAGCCTTGATCTTTTGAAAACGATTCCCTTTACACCTTGATTATACTACTTTTAGGGGAATAAAAGCCCTTATTACCAGTCTTGCCACGTTTCTTTGGCACGAATCACACGGTCCTGCCTATACTCAATATGATAAACACGCCAGCCACCAATCCAATCGTCCTTCAGCTTGTACTCAACACTTCCTTGAAGGTCACTCCCCTTGCCCAAAAGCTTCTCCACTTCTTCTCTCGTCATGCCCTCAATTTGATACTGGCGGTGAAAACTCCACATCAACTTATGGCGCATGGAATCTGGAGTATGAGCCCATTTTTCAGGAGTGAATACCCGGTCACGAGGGACAATGATAGCGAAATGAACCAGACAAATGATTTCAATGATTAAGCAAAAGGCTTTTCGCCTCTTACATCTGGTTTCTGGGGTAAGGTATGCCATAGGATTACCTTACTTTCTCTTGTTTCCAATGGTCATCCAAAATCACTGTGTGCTCTTTAGAAAAGCGAAAAAGAATATCTTTGGCAACTTGTTGGGACACCCGTGCAACATTGGTCAATCCTAGTCCTAGATCAGGTGTGTCGTGCTCTAAGCGATACTTGTCATCCTCGTATTCCACAAAGATAAAGCTCATGGACCTTTTATCTCCATAAGTGAAATAGAGACTATCGTAGGATACTGGGAGTTGCACCAAGGCATCCCAGATATCACTGTCACTTGGGGCTGTAATCGTCGCATAGTCTACCTGATCAGCTGTCGAAATACGCATGACAAGGCCTTCTGTTGCTTTCCTCTTAGGTTCTAGCCACTTAAATAAATGCATCGTTTTCCTCCTTTAGATAACTATTCCTTTTTGCTTGAGATTGTCTAGACATTCCTGTAAATAGGCAGCATCATGCTCTGGGTAAATGATGACTGGTAGCTTCTCCACTTCAAGCTTATCGTAGGCTGGCATCTGCTTGCCTCGATACTCCTTGTCCAACCACTCGGGGCTGACACGATAGCCACGTTCCGTCATTTCTTGCATAATAAGCTCATGGTATTTAAACAAGCGATACGGTGAATAATCAAAAACATAGTTAACCGTAGCATGTTTTCGTTGCCATCCCTTACCACGAAGGGCGCAACATTCTCGGTGTTGCCCTAATAATTGCTGACGGGGCAATTTTGAAATCAGCTCTTGATGCCACAGTCTCATTTGGGACCCCCATTAATTAAGGTTGACTCCTCCAGATAGCGATTAGGGTACTTGATGAGGAGATCTTTGACAGATTCCATCAAACACGTCTGAGGAATTCGACCTGCCGCATAGCTATCCAATTGAGACATAAACATTTCCTTTTCGCTGGCAGTCGCTTTTTTCTTAAAATAGCCCCAGATATGTTGGAAGGCATTGACGACTTGACCAGGATTTTCAGGAAGATCCAGAGCTTGATCAATGTAGGCCTGAACCTGATCCAAACGAACCTCATCATTCTTAAGATAATTACGGATTTCTAAGTAAATCTTGTTTGAATGGCTGAGCACCAGATACTTATTGGCTGCCCAAAGTCGCTCGCACTGACGACGTGGATTAAGTGTTGTCATAAGGGACCTTCCTTAATAGCTTTTTTATCAGTATAGCACAGTTTCAGTATAGCACAGTTTAAATAGGGATAATAGAGTAGAATCTTGCTAGTTGGGAGTCATTTTTCTAAGGGTAGTTGCATCTAGTTTCAGAAAAAGTGTTTTGCTTGGTTTATGTGTAAGCGTTTGCTATACTTAAGTTATCAAAGAAAGGAGACAAGCCTATGACATTGTCCAAAAAACTCACACTTTCTCTTGCCTCTATGGCAGTTCTTGGTCTTTTAGCAGCCTGCTCAAACCAGAAAGCTCAAACACCTGAAAGCTCTGCTAGCACCCAACAAAGTTCAAGCAAGGTTTCATCTTCACAAAGTTCTGAAGCTTCTAAACAGACTGAAGGGCTAGATGGCACCTATAAAGGGACTGATGAAAATGATCGTATTACTCTTACCATCTCTGGAAATACTGGAACTTGGGAAGAGGACGAGGCAGACGGCGAGAAGGAAAGCAAGTCTGTAACAGTTAACCCTGACAATCAAAGTCTAACGATTGGGGATGATATCAAATACTATAAACTCGACGGAAATCAGCTGACTATTGAAGATGATGACCGTGATCCAGATGATACCCTTGTCTTGACGAAATAATATCAAATACCTTAGCCAAACCACTCTCTGGGATTTAGCTAAGGTTTTTATGTTATACTATATACAGAAAGAAAACGGATACAAACAGGAGGTTGATGATGACTCAAAGACGCTTATGGTTGACGCTATTTGTTATATCAATTATTGTAACTCTTATTGGACTCGGATTTTCTGTCTATAATTATTATATCTTTGATAAACCTTTTATGACTACCACTACAAAAGGTTTGCTAGCTGCATTTTTCCTGTGTGCGACAATGGTTGCCATTAGTCTATCCAAGTCAAATAAGAAGTAAAGATAAAAAAGAGGTATAAGTTTGCAAACTTATATCTCTTTTGATACCACATTACTTAATCTTGTGTTTGTTCATCTTTTCTTCAAAGATGTCTGTCATAATCTTACGCAACTCTTCTCCTTCTTTTTCAGGAAGGTCCCCTTGGCGCTTAGCTACTGCATAAAGCTCAGGATATTGCTTGGCTACACGCTCTACTGTCTTAGTCGTCGCATGCCCTCTGACAAAGAAAGGAATGCGTTTAATCCATTCTTGCGGTACGAGACCGAGCAACTTCTTCGCAGCTTCCTTGTCAGAAATCTCGGCTGTGCTCAAACCTTGGTTGATTTGTTCTTGTTCTTTTTCAGTAAAATCTTTTAATTTCATTACTAAATCCTCTTTATGTTTATATAGTAGATTTTACCCTCTTGCATGATATTATACAACTGATTGGGACTGATGGGACAAGTCATGAAAAAACTAAATCAAAATTCATAAAGCATATACACTGTCTCATCAAAAATCGGCTATTCGAACTAGAGCTATAAAAAAAGATAACCTCATAAACTGAAGTTATCTCTTTCTTACTCACTAATGTCAGCATTTCAGAGTTGCCACTGCTCAATCAACCAATCCGAAAAAGCATCATATCTTTCTTGGAGATTGTCATGATGACCGTAGGGGTCAAATTCTGAACAAGTGAACAAGCACTGTGTTTTGAGACATTCATGTACTTCTTTGGCATAACTAGGAGCTTTGGCCAGTCTATTCTTATGATGAGCCCCTTCGGTCAAACCGTTACGTAAATAGACCGAGCAGGTCTTATTAATAAGCTGATGTGCCTTGCAGTAATCTACAAAATTTGGATACCAAAAGGATCCACAAATGGAGAAAATCAAAGACATCTTATCACTGCTATAAAGACTGGAAATAGCTGCCAAACCGCCAAGCGAGTAGCCTCCGTAAGCCATACGACTTTCATCCAGCCGGAACTCCTGTGCGATCCTTTTGAAAATATGGCCAAACAGATGGTCATGATAGCTGGCTAACTTGCCACCAAAATTAGGACTTCCAGGTCTCAGAGCCTGAGCCTGCCAAGGTGTAAAATCATCCAAGCGATTCTGAGGCTCAAGCCCAATCAGGATGACAGAGTCCGAAATCTTTCCCAGATAATCTAGCTGTCCATCGTTCAGAAAAACAGCTGGATAAGCCTTCTTGGAATCATAGGACTCAGGAAGGGCAATCGTAACCAGAATGCCATGGCAGACAAAGTCTTTATTTATTAACAAAATCATTAACCTTTTCAAGAGAATCAATCACAGATGGGCCGTAATCCATAAGCTCATCATAAGAAATAGTCATGATTTTCTTGTTTTTAACGGCTGGAACATTTTCAAGAACAGCGTTCTTTTCCATCTTGTCTGTCGCGTCCTTGTCCATAGCTTTGTTTCGGTCACTGGTTACATAGATAATCAATTCTGGTTCCATTGACACAAGATTTTCCAGAGTCAAATCTGATGTTCCTGTCGCAACATTGGTATAGCCAAGCTGATTAAGCATACTTTCTTGAAGGGCAGATTTGTAAGTTCCAAAGGTCTCATCGTTGTAGGCACACATGATCAGAGCCTTCTTCAAGTCTTTGTCAGAAGACTTGTTTTTCTTTTTAACGGCGTCGATACGCTTTTGGAGTTGTCCTGCATACTTGTCTGCCTTGTCTTGAACGTTGAAAATGTCACCAATATTTTTAACATCTTCGATGATATTATTCAAATCTTGTTTGGTTGTTGAAACAGAAGCTTTTTGCGTATAGACGGGAATGTCGTTGCTATTCCACGTGCTGATGGTTCCCATTGATTTGTCTGAGAACATCATGTTACGACCAATAAGGGCATCAGGTCCGTAAGCCAAGATGGCTTCTTGAGAGATGGTCTTCTTATCACCGATATGTGAGATTGAGGCAATGTCTTCCTTATATTTATCGGTTACTTCATTGTCAGGGTTAAGCATACCGACAATTTTGTCTTTCAAACCAAGCTCAATCAAGATTTCCGTTGATGAAAGGTTGTTTGTGATAACCTTTTCTGGTGCCTTTTTGAAGACTTGATCTAACTCAGTTCCTTTATCGTCATAAGTTTTGACGGTCAAAGGATACTGGGTTTCTGAGTTGGTCTTTTTCACCGTTTCTTTTGCTGCTGATGACGATGATGTGCTGTTTTTATATGTAGAACTGCATGCTGTCAATGTGAGGACTGCTGCAGCGATTAATGCGATACGAAACGTTTTCTTGTTCATAAGGCCTTCCTTTCCTAGGCTTATAAATACTGAATCATTGCCTGCTGGTCATCCGTCCATGTAATACGACTGTGAACATCATAAACCGCCTGCAAGGATTGTGGGGTGACGGCATCCCTTGGGACACCTTGGGCAACAATCTCACCTCCTTTCAATAGGTATATATAATCTGAAAAGCGACAGGCCAATTGAATATCATGAAGAACTGCAAGGACATTTATGTCCAATGCCTTGACCAAGGTCAACATCTCCAACTGATACTTAATATCCAAATGATTGGTAGGCTCATCTAATAAAAGGAGCTTGGGTTCCTGGGCTAAGGCACGTGCTAGGATGACTCTTTGTTTTTCGCCACCTGATAGGGACGAATAATAGCGTGTCTTCTTTTCAGACATGCCTACCTTGTCTAGGGCATCCTGGACGAGCAAATAATCCTGCTCCGATTCTTTTTGAAAAAAGGAAAGATGAGGGGTTCGGCCAAGCATGACAATTTCTTCCACCGTACAATCAAATTGAAGGGGGTTAAACTGTGTTACAACGGCCATTTCTTTCGCAGTTTCCTTTAGACTTACTCGGTCTAGGGGCCTTCCATCAAATAAAATCTGACCGCTATCTGGCTTCAACTGGCGGTAAATGGTTTTGAGCAAGGTTGACTTGCCACTTCCATTGGGTCCCAGTATGGTCTGGAATTGCTGGCCTTCAACCTTTAGGGAGACACCGTTTAGGATTTTTTTAGCTCCAATTGAATAATGAATATCCTTACAATTTACATCCATAAATCTAAACCACCTTCCTGCGATTTTTAGTCACGATATAAATAAAGAAAGGTGCGCCAACCAAGGCTGTAAAGATACCGATAGGTAGCTCCGCATTTTTAACGAGGATTCTAGCCAAGACATCTGCCCAAACCACAAACAAGGAACCTAACAGTGTTGCCACTGGGAAAAGCTTACGATAGTTAGTCCCAACTAAACTTCTAGCAATATGAGGGGTAATCAAACCGACAAAGCCGATAATACCACAGCTAGCAACCAAGACGGACGTTATAACCGCAACGATGGCGATGTAAAGATACCAATAGAGTTTAAGTGGAATCCCTAAAGTCAAAGCTGCTTCATCTCCCATCATCATGGCATTGAAAACACGATACTGAGTGGAGAAAAAGAGAAAGGCCACACCGACTACTAGTGCTGGAAGCAGCAAATCTGACCAAGATGTTCCTGTCAATGAACCCATGGTCCAAAACTTAATGGTCATAACACTGTCCGCTGTCGCTCCAATAGAGATTATAAAATTAGCAAAGGCAATAAAGAGGGCATTAACAACCGTTCCAGATAAAATCAGGCCAGATGTGGTCACTCTCCCCTGCATAGAAGCAATGATTAAAACAAGAACTGTCGCTAGGATAGCCCCCACAAAGGCACCCAAGCCTACCACAGCTTTAAGGCCTAAAATGATGGCCAAGGTTGCTCCAAAAGTTGCACCTGCCGAAATTCCCAAAATATAGGGCTCGGCAATAGGATTATTGACGGTTGACTGCATGACACTCCCAGACATGGAAAGACCTGCACCAACCATTAATCCCAGGAGGACCCCAGGAACTCGCATATTCCAGATAATAGCTTCAAGTGGCTTGGCTATGCTATGACTGGCAATCGAAAGTCCCAATTTACTGAGGATGACACCATAGGTATCACCTATATCTATAGTGACCGCTCCTAAAGACACTGCTACAAAAACTGAGGCTACTACTAAAAATAGAAGCAAACAGAGCAGGCTTAGGTAGCGGGAAAAAACAAGATGTTTTGTTTTCTTAAAAGGCATTAGCACCTCCTTTCCACTTGTAATGTCAGAAAATTTCGACAATATCTTTCTAGTATAACATGCCTTAAAAAGATGGGCAAGGTCATTTAAGTCTTACAAAGAAAAAAAGAGCAGTCATTAAACTACTCTCAGGCCTTATAAATAACCGAAGCAATGGAAATCGAGCTATCCTAGGATTTAACCTTTCCATACCACTACTAGTAATTCTCATGGCAAGTAGAATTATCAACTGTACTCAAACCTTGGTTGATTTATTCTTGTTCTTTTTCAGTAAAATCTTTTAATTCCATTACTAATTCCTCTTTTTTTATGATAGTAGATTTTACACTCTTACATGAGAACATACAACAAATTGGGAGGTTGCTAGCCGTGAACAATAATAGAATTAGGAAAATCATGATTTCTTTTTTCCTAAAATACCGTACAAAAAAATCTGATGGATTTGCTTAACGTCTGTTTCAAAATTATCGCTATGGGCTAACTGATTTCCCACACTATTGAGAGCATCCATGACATTTAAAATAAGCTCTGTTGACAAGTCTCTAGCAATCAGCCCCTCTTCTTTCCCGAGATTAATATAAGTGCGATAAATATCCCGTTTTTTTGCGCTTATCGCTTTCGTTAGGAGACTTGAGAAAGCGGGATCTCTCACCGTTTTATCTTGAAAATAGTCCGAGATTTGCTGACTCATTTTCTCCTGACATAGGTCTAAAGCCTGGTCTAATTTTGTATTAAAAGCTAGATTACTTTTTAAAATATCCTCGGCTTGCTGGGTTATTTCTTCAAACAAGTCATTAACACAGAGAGCCACCAAATTATCTTTGCTCCCAAAATAATTGTAGATAGAAACAGGTGATACTTCTGCTACCTCTGCAATAGATTTTATACTCGTTTCCTTAAAACCTTTTTCTTTGAATAGTTGCAAAGCTGCTTGAATAATCGCTTGCTTCTTTTTCTCAGTCGTCTTTTGATATTGATTCATGTGAACACCTCAGTTACTACCAATTGTAGCATAAGTTTGAAATATATACCTGTATATTTCATTTTTTCTTGCTATACTGACTACTTTTCTCTATAATAAAGTTTGAAATTTAATTATCGATATTTCAAACTTTATTTGCAAAAAAAGGGAGGGGACATGCTTATTCAATATCTTATAAAACAGTCTAGAAATCCTAGTGGTCTTGTCGGGCGATTAATTACCAACATCTGGTCGTCCTATTTTAAGAAATTCAGTCTTTGGGCAATCAAACAGACTAGCATTTCAGATAATAGTCGGATTTTAGAAATCGGTTATGGCGGTGGTAGCACTATCAAAAACCTACTTGCTTTAGATAAAAATCTTGACATTCATGGCATTGATATTTCCAAGGAGTCTTATCAAACTGCTAAACGGATGCTTTTAAAGTCAATGGAAAACGATAGTGTCCAGCTGATGGTTGGAAATGTCGAAAACCTTCCCTACCAAAATCATTATTTTGATCTTGTCTTTGCCATTCAGACTCATATTTTCTGGAAAGATTTAAAACAAAGCTTTCAGGAAATCTATCGAGTCATGTCCAATCATTCTACTCTGATTATTGCTTCCGAAAAAGAAAAAATTAAGTATCATATGACAGATTATGGAACAAGTTCTGAATTGTGTCAGTTATTAACAAGTATTGGCTTTTCAAAGATTGAAGAAAGGCAAAATCACAAATAGGTTTTGTATATTGTTATTAAAAGCAATTAGGAAATTGATAGACAAATTCCCACTAGACTAAAAAAAAGCGCCCCCCTTAGCAAAACGAAAAGAGAAGACTAAATTAGTCTTCTCTTTTCGTTTTTAACCTAAAGTCTATCTATTAGTTGACAGTTTCAACTGTTTAACTTTCATTCCACTAGAAAATAAGGAGATAAGGATCTTCAAGATAAGATATAACTTGTGCCAAAAATTCAGCTGCTGGAAGGCCATCGATGATTTGATGGTCGAAGCTCAGACTCAATGGAAGATAGTCTTTTTGAACAACCTCTCCC
>ERZ773233.768-NODE-768-length-20240-cov-3.893634_pt1 | contig 20240 bp, 22 predicted proteins | sample MGYA00580991_ERZ773233 | MGnify/ENA primary metagenome ERZ773233 (study PRJEB29015, sample SAMEA2738178) | human oral metagenome | biome: human oral; feature: human-associated habitat; material: saliva | place: China | collected 2161 ...
GGTTAGCAGTTGCTAAAATCAAAGAATTTTGGCAAGGTTTCTCAAATACAAGCGCGATTTCTGATTTTAAACAAGCATTGAGCGAAGTTTGGGAAGCAGTCAAGAAAGTATTTTCATCGTTTTCTGGTGGCGACGTGGCTTCTTTTGGCGAAAAGATTGGTAAAGGATTGTCAGTAGCTTCAGAAGCTATAAAAGCTTTTGCTAAAGTGGTTCAAAGTCTAAGCCCTGAACAGATTAGAGCGATAGCGACTGCATTTATTGGGTTTAAAGTTGCTCAAAGGTCTACAAGACTAGTAACAAATGCTCTAATTGGACTAAGTAAAGCGATAAGTGTTACTAAGGGAGTTTTTGGCGGATTGCTAAACATTTCAAGAGTGGCAAAAGCTTTAGCTGGTATTGCAAAAGGTTCTCAAGCTGCAAGTTCAGCCTTAACATTTATGGCTAGCAGCTCAAAAATTGCTAAAGGTGCATTAGTCGGTCTGAATATCTTCAGTAAGTTAGGCGGATGGATTGGTTCGGCAGTTAGTGCAATAGTTGCTTTCCTCGGTCCAGTCGGTTTAGTGATTGCTGCAATCGTGGCGATTGGTGCAGCGTTCGTCATTCTATGGAATAAAAGCGAAGGGTTCAGAAACTTCTTCAAAGGTTTATGGGACGGCATTGTCAACGTCGCTTCAAACGCTTGGAAAGGTATTCAAAACGCTTGGAGTGGAATGGTAGAGTGGTTCTCTAACTTATGGAACGGCGTTAAAGAAACGGCTTCAAATGTTTGGAATGGTTTCCTAGAGACGGCTAAACCAGTAATAGATGCCATTAAGAATGCGTGGAATAGCATTGTGGATTTCTTTTCTGGACTTTGGGAAGGTATTAAGTCTTTTGCTTCAAATGTTTGGAACAGCTTTGTAGAAGGTGCACAACCAATTGTGGAAGCATTGATGAATGTCTGGAACGCTTTGGCAGAGTTCTTTTCAACTCTCTGGGACGGAATCGTTTCAATCGCAAAAACGGTTTGGGATAGTGTTGTAGAAGTAGCGAAAACGGTTGTTGAAACGTTTAAGAACGTATGGAACGCATTAACAGAGTTCTTCACTAATCTTTGGAACGGTATTGTAGAGGTTTCTACGGGCGCATGGAATGGCTTTGTTGATTTTATATCGCCTGTCATTGAAACAATCAAAGGGTTGTGGAATGGTTTTGTTGAGTTCATGACTGGTATCTGGAACGGTATTGTAGAGGTCGCTACGACTGCTTGGAATTTACTTACTCCTATTGTTGAAGCGGTTTGGACTGCTATTCAAACATTTATCTCAACTGCTATCGAAAATATTAAAACTGTCATCTCAACAGGCATGCAGATTGTCCAAGGTGTATGGGACGCTGTTTGGACTGTATTTACAACAATAGTTCAAACTGTATGGACTGTTATTTCAACGGTTATTTCAACCGTCTTGAATGTAATCGCAGGTATTATCAAAGCGGCTACGGCTGTTATTAAAGGTGATTGGAGTGGCGCTTGGGAAGCTATTAAAGGTATAGCGGAGACTGTTTGGAATGGTATTAAAACAATTATCTCAACAGTAATCGAAGCGATTAGTAAAATCATTAGTACGGTTTTAGAAACGATTAAAAATACCGTATCAACAATTTGGGAAGGTATTGAAACAATTATTTCAACTACCATCAACGCCATTAAAGAAACTGTAATAAATGTTGGTAACGCTATGAAAGAAGGTTTCTTGGGTGCGATGGATTTACTTAAAAGCGGAGTTTCTAGTGTAATTGACGCAGTTACAGGATTCTTTGGTAAATTAGGAGAAATCGACTTGTGGGCTGCGGGGAAGGCCATTATTGATGGTTTTCTTGGCGGTTTGAAAGCTGCATTCGAGGGTGTTAAGAACTTCATCGGCGGTGTAGCTAACTGGATTGCACAACATAAAGGTCCTATCTCTTACGACCGTAGATTGCTTATCCCTGCTGGGCAGGCTATCATGGGCGGTTTCAATAATGCTTTAATGAGTGGTTTTGAAGATGTCAAAAGCAATGTGTCTGGAATGGCTGGCGGTATACGTTCAATGTTTGATGACGCAGGTTCTAGAGTTTCGGCTATGTCTAATGCTTTACAGGGCGATTTCTCTAATAACGTATCTGGTACATTATCAGCCACTTATGAAGTCAACCAGACGAAAGAGCCAGCTGTTATTAACCTTGCTCTTGGCTCAAATGATTTTAGAGCCTTTGTTTCAGATATTTCAAACGTCCAAAATAAAGAGGAAAGGATAAGATTGAAGGCTTCAAGCCTTTAATGGTGACTTAAATGTATATTTTTAACGACACAACAAAAGGCACACCAACATTTAATTCTGGTTTAGAAGTTCAATTTGGCGGTGTAAGCCTCAATCAAGAAATGAATAACGAGGACGGAACGTTTTTTGTGGCGAATACCACGGGTCGGGACGTCCTTGATTTTCACCATGAAACAGCGAACATAAAAGGTCGAGACGGTCAATATCTCTATGGCGCTACTTATAAAGAGCGTGAAATTGAGATACAAGTTAGACTAACAGGATTTACTGATTTGGGAATGCGAAAACAGTATGAGCGTTTAAACCGCTTATTGTTTTCCCGTAAAGCTAAAAAATTAGAATTTGGTGACGATGGCGAGAGATATTATAAAGCTATCTTTTCAAAAGTGAAGAAACCTGAATTGGAAGACGCAAACGACACAGTTATCAAACTACATTTCATTTGCTATGACCCGTTTAAATATACTGAGCCTAAAAGCACAGGAAGTAACAAGGTAACTTATAATGGAGATTTTCCTACTGAGCCTATCTTGTACCTTACAACTAAAGAAAGTTCTGAAATTCGTATTCTACACCTTGAAACACAAAAATATATCAGGTTAAAAGCTACTTACGTTCAAGATTCAAGTCTGGTTATTAATTGTGAAACGAGAGAAATCACGTTAAACGGAAGAAACGAGTTGATGAATTTTGATGTGGTTAACAGTCGCTATTTTAAATTGCAAAAAGGCGTGAATACATTTCAAGTTGAGGGCGCTACATTGAATGACATCCAGTATAAAGAGGTGTTCGCATGATTTATTTATTCAATCAGACGGAAGAATTGATTGATGTAATCGATGAAGCTAGCCTCGCAGATTTTACTCATACGATTGAATTGAATCAGTTTGATAGAGCAAGCTTTGAAATCCCTGTTGATTACAAGCCTGAAATCATCAAAGAAGCCCAGTTTTTTGGTTTCCAATCCAGAGACGGGGCTTTTTGTTTGTTCAGAATTTCAGAAAAATCCTATGATATTGGATTGTCTATACAAGGTATAGACAGAGCAGAAAGTGACTTACATTCATTCATCATCGAGAATAAGCGTCCTAAAGGAACCGCTGAACAAGTATTGAGTGGAATTTTAGAAGGAACAGGCTATCAATTAGGAAATGTAGATGGCTTGACTCGAGTAGGGAAATTGAGTTTCTACTATATTTCAGTTCGCCAAGCCCTCGTTAAAATAATTGAATCGTACGCTTGCGAGTTCAAGGTTCGATATACCTTTGTTGAAAATAAAATCATCGGGCGCTATATTGACCTCAACCAACGCTTTGGACATGTTACAGGACATCAATTCGAGTATGGCACTAACATTCTGAATGTTACCTATGAAGAATCTTCAGACGATGTTGTAACGGCTCTTATCGGTCGTGGTAAGGGTGAACAAAGCACGGATGAAAATGGAGAAGCTACAGGCGGTTACGGTCGTAGAATCCAATTTAAAGATGTTGTTTGGTCGGTCGCAAATGGCGACCCTGTTGATAAACCAGCAGGACAGAATTATGTAACAAATGAGTCGGCTAGAAATATCTACGGCTTACATCAAAATGGCGTTATTAAGCATCGTTTCGGTGTATATACTAATGAGGATATTGAAGACCCTGTCGAGTTGTTAAAAGCGACTTACAAAGAGTTACAACGCTTATCAGTTCCAATCGTTACGTTCAAAGCTAATCTTTTAGATTTAGCCAACGCGATTGAACAAGATGTCTGGATTGGTGACAGCGTCGGAATTGTAAGAGATCAGATTGGAATCGCTTTTGAAGCTAGAGTCCATAAGCTAACAATCGACAAATTAGATGATAATCGTTCAGTCGCTGAGCTTGGAGATTATCAAACGCTACAAGCTAAAGACCGAGCAAGTCGCCAGCAAGCTATCAAAGATGCAGTTAGTGGTTTCAGCGAATCACTAATTGATAAAGCTGTTGCGAATGAAGTCGAAAGACGAAATAAAGAATTCGATGAGAAAGTGCGAATCAACAAGCTTGAATTTGATAATGCTATAGCAGAATACAAAAACAAAGCAGAAGAAAACAAGCGTGCGTTATCTGACGAAATCGACAGACGTTTTCAAGAATTCAGCCCAACTGGACTTGATGAAATTAAAACAAAAGCAGAGGAAGCTTTAAAAAAAGCTGGAACGAGTGCTAATTTAGCGGAAGAAGCAAAACGAATTTCAGACGAAAATAAAGTAGATTTCCAAAGAGTCAAAGAGACTAACCAATTATACGAGCGCATTTTGGGTAGTACAGATTCAAACGTTGCTTCAAATATCGCACGCATGGCCTTAACCTCTGAATTGTTTGAGGTTGAAGTAGGAAAGAGATTTAGCAACCATACCAATCTATTTTATGCACCGACCAAGATTCCAAAATACATTTCGTCGGTCGCAACAGATAAGCACTTAGAACGTGTTAGTTATGGTGACCATGACGGGATCAGAATTAACTACACTGAATCTATGACAGGCTGGTTAGGGGTTCGATTCCCTCTTACTAAGAAATTTGTGAAACAAGGTGAAAGTCTAGGCTATCGCATTGAAATCGAAGTTGATAAAGTACCTAAAGATGGTAGGGTTTTAATCCAATTATTGGATAACACTGCAAAACTGGGAATGTATTATAACTCTCAAATTTCGCTTAATGAAACTGGCAATCAGGTGTTTACAGGATATTTAGACATTCCAAGAACAGGCGAGCTAAACGAATATAGCCTTAGATTTACTCTTATAAGCCCTGGCGATATCGTTATTCATAAGCCTATGGTTATTGATAAACGCATAATTCCTGACGAATTCGTAGATAGCACAGACTACAACAGTGAGTATAATCGAGTGACTATGTCATTGTTACAAGATAGTTTTGCTATTAAGGCATTGAATAGCGCTGGAGATATTATTGCTGGTATCAACGTTGGTGCAAACGGGAATAACCGTATCATCGGGAAGGCTACACATATTACTGGTGACACACTGATTGATAATGCGGTTATCAAGTCGGCTATGATTGATAAACTCAAGACTGCTAATTTTGAAGCTGGTTCAGTAACTACAAACATTTTAGAAGCGGAAGCAGTTACGGCAGAAAAGGTTAAATTTGATACTGCATTTATTCAAAAACTAGTTTCACAACAAGCGTTTATCGATGAGCTGTTTGCAAAACAAGCGACGATTACAAAAATACAAAATGTTGATTTCACAGGAAATCACATTAAGGGCGGTCAAATTACCTCGTTAAATGGGGATACTACATTTGACTTACAAACAGGGCAAATTGATATGAATTCTCCAGGCGTCGGGATAAGAAACCAATTTCCAGGCCGTCCATTACAGTATCTTGCATTCGGTTCTGGTAATATCAACGGGGTTGACGGTTCTTACACTGCTCTATTGAGTAACCGAAACGGATTACAACAGATGGACCATACATCCGCAGGTCTGCAAATCTGGAATGGACGAACGGGAAATAGAGCTGAAAGTGCTATAAATATGTACGGACGAAAAATAACATTTAACCTGAGTGCGCAACCAGGGTTGAAAGAAATAACTGTAGATACGAGTACACACACTATTTCAGGTGTTAATGAAATTCTTATCCAAGGTGTTCGATTATCGTATATCTTAAACGACATTTACGACAATTTCAGAAATCTCGGAGCAGTGGCTGGTAATTATAGTCGAGGATATTATCAAAATTGGAAATAAGAGAGGCGAAACATGAACACGCAAGACAAAGTGATTAACGACTTAGCAATTCAATTAGCAAATAAAACGATTGAATGTGCAAATTACAAGGCTTTATATGAAGAAGCGCTAGAAAAAATCCAACAACTACAATCAGATAAAGAAAAGGAAGAATGATATATGACATTTAAAGTTATCAACAAATACTTACAAGAAAACAACCGCACATTCGTTGCGATTCGTCAAGAGGCGCCATATACGGCTTTTGACCGTGTATTGGTCGGTAATCGTGTGAACGAATCAGACGATGAATTAATTAAGGCAGTCATCGGACAAGTGACTACTGAGTTCAATCCAGCCGATGGAGTGAAGAAACTTCAGGAAGACTTGCATACACAAGCTGAAAGCTACGAAGAAAAACTTGCTGAGAAAGATACAAAAATTGCAGAAGTTAAGGCAGTAGCAGATTGGGCAGTATTGGCTCGTGTAACAGACACAGAAAATCCACTCAACCCTGTTGTATTCAAACGTGGTCTTGAATTGGTAGATCTCGGTCAAACTGGTAAGACTTACCAACCACAAGAAATCTTCACAATTTTAAATCCGAACCATGTTGAGAAGTTCCAGGAAGGACAACGTGTCATGGTTCAAGTGAACGAACCATTCACATATCAAGGTGAAACACTTGAGCAACTTGAAGCACTTGAACAAAACGGTAAGCTAGGCATCTGGAAGTGGACTGAACCAAAACGAGAAAATCCATCAAGCGATTTAGACACTCAGCCAGTACAATAGACCACTGCTTTATGAAAGGGTGGTGGTTTAATATGGATTTTTAACTTTAATTGATAAACTCACGCCCGTTTTAATTGTGATAATCCCAAGTTATTTCTCATTTAAGAGTACTCAAAATACAAAAGAGACTGAAAAACAAATCAATGTTCTTGCTGACCAAATAAGTGAACTTGAAAAATCAGTGGGCGAAGTTACTGAGATTGGGAAAGATAACAATAAAAATCTTTCTCTTATTAGAAAAGGTTTGCAGCGTCTACAGCGTTTTCGATTGCAGGAAAATCTAAAAAAGGCAATTAGACGTGGTAGAACAAATCAGCATGAGATTGAGGAATTAACTCGGCTATACGAAAGTTACGTTGAATTGGGTGGAAATGGTGCTATTAAAATATTGTTTGAGAAATTTCTCGAACTGGAAATTGTGGAGGAAAGATAATGGACAAAATTAACTGGAAAGTACGTGTATTAAACAAAGCATTTTGGCTTACTTTAGTGCCTGCATTGGCGCTATTGCTACAAACATTTTTAGCTGTATTCGGGGTTAAATTGGAACTAGGCGAAACAATCGATAAATTATTGGTATTTATCAATGCTTTATTCGTTGTATTAGTTATCGTTGGAGTAGTGAACGACCCAACAACCGCTGGTCTGACTGACAGCACAAGAGCGCTTAAGTATCAAGAACCGAACGAAGATTAAACTAAGAAAGGAAGTCGTAAGGCTTCCTTTTTATTTTGCATGAAAGGGGGACGACCTTTGAAAAAAATCATTAAACGACAAGCTGGCGTTTGTGTCGATGTCCGAGATAAAGCTTACAAAGTGAAAGAAGAATTTTACTCACACGATAAGAACAACGCATTTATCGAGTTGCAACTGAATGGAGTCAACGCTGAAAAAATCATAGTGTTATTCCATTTTAAAACGACAAATCGCTTCTTGGAAGTGGTCGGGAATGTGACAGGAAATGTAGCGGTAGTACCATTCGATACTAGCTTAATTACAACCGATGAAATCGTGTATGGGTTTGTTTACGCTGAGAAAATAGAACAATCAGCGGACATTTTAAAATTCTCGTTTGGCGTTCGTTTGTCAGAAATCGATAAACATAGCGAATTGCCAGTAATCGAGAAAGATACAAAACGCATCGTAGCACTGACTGATATTGTAACCAAAGCGGAATTGCAAGAAGCGATCAGAAAAATTCGTGTCGCAGGTGGACAATATGACGATTCAGAAATCTTGCGACGTTTACAAGCACTTGAAACGAAATCAGAAATTGATACAAGCGCTTTTGCTACTAAGCGAGAACTAGAAAACAAAGTTGAACGTGCTGAATTAAGCCATATTTCAGCTGATATCGAAGTCTTAAAGGCAAAGACTGATAAAGATACCGTATATGACGATAGCGCCCTTAGAGAGCGTGTAACGGCTTTAGAGAACAAACCTAACGTTGATACAAGTCAGTTTGCTACTAAGGATGAATTAAAAACAATCTCACTCACACCTGGACCAAGAGGGGCAGACGGACTGCAAGGGCCTATTGGTTTAACTGGTCCAAAAGGTGAAAATGGTCGTGATGGCGTTGGTATTCCTCAAAAGTTGACTTTATCAGGAAATACCTTAATTCTTTCGGACGGTGGCGGAAGTGTTAATTTACCGACAAACGCCACTCCAACACCTAGCGGAACAGGTCGATCGAACGAGTACGAAATCCATGGGACAGGAATGCCGAACGGAAAAGTCACAGCACCAGTCGGAACTACTTACATTGATACGAATGTTACGAACGGGGCTTTAAAGTGGATAAAACGCAAAGGAGATAACAATCAAGGTTGGGAGGTCATATATGGCGATACTGGTTGGAAACGATTAAGTATCTCATCTGGATATAACCAATCTAACTTACGAGTTCGTAGAGTTAATAATACGATAACTTATAAATTAGACGGGTTATCACAAGATAGATTCGGAATTGTTCGCCGCGGCGGACCTGGTTATCTCTCACACGCATCGGACATCGAACGTAACGTTTATCTTTTATATAACAACAGAATACCAGTTGGATACCGTTCGGGAATTTCATTGTCTGGTCAAATATTTGATGGCAAGGGCAATCCGTACGGTTCATGGTTTCTTGGTGGAATAAATAATGGAAATTATTTTATGTTCCATTTCACAGAACCAGTCTCAACCGAAAATAATATCACTGACATTATTGTGTCTAATGTTTCTTACATTACCGATGACCCATGGCCGACAGTATAACAAGTGATCCGTGGCCAGAAAGATTGCCATAATTTAAGGAGGAAATGAAAAATGGAAATTGATACAAGTAGATACAGAGAGGGATTACCTCAAATCGGTTATGCGCCTTATCGCCAAATTCACGCGCATTCAACAGGTAATAGAAATTCAACAGCACAAAACGAAGCAGACTACCACATGCGCAGACCTGTAGAATCTGGATTTTTCTCACACGTTGTAGGGAATGGACGCGTAATGCAAGTAGGTCCCGTTAATCAAGGTGCTTACGATGTTGGTGGTGGTTGGAATTATGAAACGTATGCAGCAATTGAATTAATTGAGAGCCACTCAACTAAAGAAGAGTTTATGGAAGATTATCGATTATATATTCAACTGTTGCGCGATTTAGCAGACGAAGCTGGACTTCCTAAGACATTAGACTCAGACGCGTTGGAAGGTATCAAATCTCATGAATATTGCACATACAATCAACCTAATAATAATAGCGACCACGTAGACCCGTACCCTTATTTAGCTAAGTGGGGCATCAGTCGAGAACAATTCAAACATGATGTTGAACACGGATTGGATTATAAAGAAGATTGGGAAAAAGATTCAACGGGATGGTGGTACCAACTCAAAGATGGAACTTATCCAAAAAACAAATGGTTTAAAGTAGGAACGGAATGGTTTTATTTTAATTCCAAAGGGTATTGTTTAACCAATAAATGGTTTAAGGAAAATGGAAAGTGGTATTGGTTGGATTATCGTGGTGCAATGGCTATCGGATGGAAGAAAATTAACAATGAATGGTTCTATTTCAAAGAAGATGGGTCAATGGCTATTGGCTGGGTTAAATACTATGATAAGTGGTATTATCTCAACACAAACAACGGATTCATGGAATCTAATGCGTTTGTTAAAAGTGCTGATGGATGGTACTATATGAAAGAAGATGGAACGCTAGACGAAAAACCTGAATTCACGGTTGAACCGGATGGATTAATCACTACTAAAAAAGAAAATAAATAATGAAAGAGCCTACCTTAATTGGTAGGCTTTATTTTTTTTGCATTTTTTCAAATTATTTTAAAGAAAAGTGTTGACGATATAGTACAAAAGTGCTATAATATAATTGTAAGGGAGATACCCCCTTAACAAAAATGAAAGGAGTAAAATATGAGAAGATTGGCAAGAAAAAGGCCACTCAAAATGAAGCTAAAACAAAGTTTCAAAATCAGACTCAACTTGTTTATCTTCTTCTTCGAGTGGACGATTGAGTGGGGCGAATAGCCCCTCTCGATTGCCTATATCTTATCATAAAAATAACGATTATGAAAGTAACATTTAAAAAAGGGTGGCAACCTTTCGATTGGAAAGCGTTTATTGCTTGGATTATCTTTATAAGTTTAATAGTATGGTTTATATTTAAGTAGGTGTTTAAATGAAAGTAGATACAGAAAAAATAGAATGGCTCCTTAGCAATGTAACTCAATATCGAATTAATAAAGATACAGGAGTAAATTTATCTATTTTAGGTAGATTAGTTAGAGGTGAACGTAAAATCGAAAATCTAACCATTAAAACAGGTTATCTGTTAACCAAGTATGCAGATCAGCTACAAAAGAAAAATGAAGGCTAAAAAAGCGGGCTAGTGATAGCTCGCTTTTTTGTACTCTTTTTGTACTCAAATTTATACTATTTTACGCTTTTGCATGAAATGCAAACGTTGATTTTATAGGGTTTTGCAACGTTATGCAACGTTATGAAACATTAAAAAATGGAGCCGAGGGGAGTGTATAGTGTTGATGTAACAACGTTTATAAGCATTTTGTACTCTCGATGTACTCAATTGAATATTGAGTTCAGTTTATCGTTATCCTCACGCTCTAACTCTTCAATGATATGAGCGTATGTGTGTAATGTGATATTTGGGTCAGCGTGTCCAAGTCGTTTGCTTACTGATAGCAATTGAACACCGTTCGCTAATAGGATACTAGCGTGTGTGTGTCTCATTGCGTGGAAGGTTATATCTTTATCAATTCCAGCTCTGGTTAGTGCTAGTTGTAATGCTTTATTGATTGCGTTGTTACTAATTCTTTTAAATATTCTTTGCGTTTGATCCTCTGGAACGGGTAGTGATTGTAATATTTCGACTAATTTATCAGGAATGGTTATTTTACGTTTGCTACTTTTTGTCTTACCTTCAGTAAAATCGTTTGTAAAATGATAGTCGAATCCCTTTTCGATTTTAATTGTTTTATTTTCTAAATCCACACAATCCCATGTCATCCCCAAGCATTCTCCGAATCTAGCTCCTGTATACATACTAAATAGAATGATATATCTAGAAGTATAATCTAGTTGTATATCTTCTAATAAAGCTTTCTCTAATTTATCAAATTCACTCTTACTTAAGTATTTATTTTCAACTTTCTTATTTTTCTCTTCAAGTCCTTTTAAAACAGCTGTAGTTGTCGGATCGTGAAGAAGTGTTTGCGTCCTTAGTGCATGCTTTATTGCTGCTTTAACGTAAGTATGGTATTTTTTTACAGTTTCCTTGGAACGTGTTTTGGCAACATCATTTAAAAATGATTGGTAATTCTCGTGTGTGATATCTCGTAATGGAATATTATAATTATCTCTAACGTAGCTAATAATACTATTTATCCTGGAGATGCTTTTCAGTGAAATAGTATCTTCTTTATAGAGCTTCTTCCAATTCTCCATGTAATCAGCTAGCAACATTTGTTCTTTGCTAACATTCTTACCAACTAGAAGTTCGTTTTCTTTCAATATAGACGCATCTTTGGCTTCTGCCTTGGTTTTAAATCCACTTTTTGAAACGTATTTACGTTTACCTTCATCGTAATAATATACACGATAAGCCCATGTTTTGCCTCTTTTGGTTATGCTTGCCATGATGACATACCTCCTTAGTACATCTCCATAGATTCTTTTACATATAGATCCGTAAGAACCGATGCGAATTCGTCGGCTTCTGATTCTATTTTGGATGTGTAACGATACTTCATGCTTAAAAGATGCGGTGTGCTCGTGTTGTAATGTAATACAGCATGTCCTAACTCGTGAGCCATGGTGAATATTTTTTCGTTTTTCGATAGATTTTCATTAATAAAGATAAATTTAATTCTTCTAATCTTAGTATAGTAACCTTTAACCTCTCCCAGGTCGGCTTCTAATAAGTTTATGTCTAATTCCTTCGCAATCTTATATGGATTGCTAGTTCCGAATTTTCGAACTAAAGATAATACTTTATTTTCAATCCCCAATACTTACAACTCCTATCCTTTCTTATATTTATTTGGTGTAAATTTATTCTTAGCTTCCATTCTTGCTATTTTAACCGCCTGTTCTAAAGAAGCGATAATTAATTCTCTTGTTTCCTCAGAGTACTCAGCAGTTTCTTTTGAATACAATCCGTTCTCTAGTTGTTCAATCATCTTTTGAAGGTCTTTTTGAATATCTTTTTCTTCCTTAGATTGATTTTTAAAATAAGGTTCATCAGACATACCAATTAAATAGTTAGGAGACACTTCAAAAGTAGAAGCAATCAAACGGACTGTATCCATTCTTGGTTCAACTTTGCCATTCTCCCATTTTGAAACATTCGTTTTATTGAAGTTTGTTGGAGAATCTTTAAAGCTTGAGTAATTATTAATTCTGTTGGCAAATTCTTCTTGATTTAAATTATATTTTAATCTTATATCTTTGATTTTGCTCGCAAACGACATGCCGAACATCACCTTTCTTTATTATTTATAAGTGAATTATACCTTTAATTTCAACAAGAAACAACTAAAATAATAAAAAAGTTTATTTTTTTTCTATTTTGTTGTTGACATCTAAAAATGTTTAGTGTATATTGTGTTCATAAGGTTGAAAAAAGATAAACATTTTGAAGGAGGTGATTCAATGTCACAACGAAAAAGACCGCCTTATAAAGAATTTATAGCATGGATGATCGTTAATGATGTCAAACGACAAGATTTACAAGACTTGCTAGGAGTAACGTCAGCTACGCTTAGTCATAGACTTAACGGGACCGGAGCTGATTTCACGATGGAAGAAGTTCGTACTATTATTAATAAGTACGGTGAAGAAGTAAGTTCATTTTTTTTGAACTAAAAGTTGAAAAAAGATAAACATTTTCAACTAGAAAGGAGTGAATTAAATGCTAAAAAAACTTCGCCAAGAACGTGGTTTAACGCACGAGCAATTGGCGAAAAAGTTGGGAATCAGTAAATCGTATTACGTGAAAATCGAAAATGATTTTATGAATCCTAGTTACAAAGTGTTGAAGAAGTTAAAAGATTTCTACGGAGAGGATATTAATTTGAATGAACTTTTTAAATAAAAAAAACGCGTCTTATCCGCTATATAAGACACGCTACGGAAATTGTTCTGCTCAAGTTAATAGCGGCAACCAACAACACTTCGCCAGTATCGCCCCTGGCACTGTAGTTGAAATAGAATTTGATTCTCGATTTTAGAGACTAGCTTTTTCGCCATTTTCTCAATGGCAGCTTATTTAACTTCGGTTTGGGCGTCTAGCTAAGACGACCGAAAAAGCTAACTCCCCCTATTGAACCCTGCTAGCCAGGTGCGGTAGGCAAAAGGTAAACCTACAAATGAATCCAAATTCTACTGAGACACAGTACCTTTCAAAAATTCTGATAATAATGTTGTCATTATCATCATCCTTTCTGCCTACTAGGATTTCAGAAGAGGTAGGCAAGGATATTATAACACTAGTTTCATAAATAGGGAATATTCATTTCAAAAAAAGGAGGTGGAATAAATGAGTTTAGAAGAATTAGAAGAATTATCGGATATCACAAAAATTGTAGTAGAAACAGACGAAAAAGACCCTAAAACCATTGCAGTCATCACGTCAGATGATATTGATAGTGCAGAAGGTTTTAGAGTCAGAATTACCCCTAAATACGATTATTGTTGAATTTGAAAACAACACGAAAGGAGGAAATCATGGAACGAGCAACGCTTGATTATTACGAAACAATATTCTTTGAAGTCGTAAAAAGAAGCCCAGAGAAATTTGTTGGATTAATAAAACCGTTTATTGATTCGAGAAGTAACCAAAGGTGGATAACGACTGAAGAGTTGTGTGAAGCGATTGGAACAAGTGCTAGTTCGTGGCACAAGAGTGAAATTAGAAACCATCCAGTGGTGGTTGCAGCAAGAAGAACAGATACACGCCCATACAAATATCAAGCGAGCATGATTGACGAAATACAAAAAGTATGGGATGGAAGGAGAAAACGATGAGGACAGAACGAAGATTAAAGAACACAGTACCGTTTAAAAAGTTCTTAGCTTGGTATATCAAATGGCTCGGAATTACATTCGGATTTGTTAGTGCATTTCTAGTGATGGCATTGATGGTGCTGTTGTTTGTAGGAAAGGCGGTAGAAAATCACCAAACAAAAGTTGATTTGATTAGAAGTGGGCAATATGTGGAGCCCGATTTTCAAGATACGTGGAAAACAAAGGAGGAAAAGAAATAATAATTCATGCCAAAACGAAAACAAAAAAAGCCGATGAAACAATCACCGACTTTCTAAAATAACCAACTACATTATAAAAATAAAATAAGGAGAAATCAAACAAATGAGCGAAACAACTAAAAAAGAAGAACAATTCGTTCTCAAAATCTTAGAAACGGTTCAAGAATATGAGAACGCTGATTTCAATATCACAGAATCACTTGGAATAATAATCAAAATGGTGATTTATGCAAGAGGAACAGGAACACCAATGTCAGAAATCATCGAAGATAACAAAGAAGAGTGGGGAATGAATGAATGACAGTAAAAATCAACAAGCTAGAAATCGAGAATGTGAAACGTGTCAAGGCGGTCACAATTGAGCCTACATCAAACGGGCTCACAATTCTAGGTGGAAACAACAATCAAGGGAAAACAAGTGTCCTCGATGCCATTGCTTGGGCGTTGGGGGGCAATAAGTACAAACCAAGCAAACCAGCTCGTGACGGGTCCATGAATCCTCCAACACTACGATTGGAATTATCAAATGGACTCATTGTGGAACGTAAGGGCAAGAATTCAGATTTGAAAGTTACGGATCCAAGTGGACAAAAAGCAGGTCAACAATTGCTTGATTCATTCGTGGAAGAGCTCGCTTTGAACCTTCCAAAATTCATCGAATCAAGTGCTAAGGATAAAGCAAACACGCTTCTTCAAATCATTGGAGTCGGTGAGAAATTGTGGGAGCTAGACCGTAAAGAAGAACAACTCTACAACGAGCGAAGAACAATCGGACAGATTGCGGATCAGAAAAAGAAATATGCAGCCGAACAGCCTCATTTTCCCGAAGCTCCGAATGAATTAGTAAGCATTTCGGACTTGATTCACGAGCAACAAGAGATTCTTGCACGTAATGGTGAGAACGCTCGAAAACGCCAAAATCGAGAAGAGATTCGCTCTCAATTACATCTATCTGAAGAACGTTTGAAACAGTTGAAAGAACAACTTGCTCAAGAAGAAGCGACTCACGAGAAGCTCATGGGCGACTATATCGAAGCGAACAAGTCAATTGAAGACTTGGTGGATGAATCAACTGAAGAGATTGAAAACTCAATCGCAAACATTGAAGAAATCAATCGCAAAGTTCGAGCAAACCTCGACAAAGAGAAAGCCGAAGAAGATGCGAAGCAATACAGTTCTCAATATGACCAATTGACAAAACAAATCCAAGATGTTAGAGATGAACGCACAAGCTTACTTGATAGTGCGGACTTACCGTTGCCGGGTCTTTCTGTGGAAGATGGCGAACTCGTCTTTGAAGGGCAAAAATGGGACAACATGAGTGGCTCTCAACAATTAAGAGTGGCAACCGCCATCGTTCGCAAGTTGAAACCAGAGTGTGGATTTGTGCTCTTGGATAAGCTCGAACAAATGGACATTCCAACATTGAACGAATTCGGCAAGTGGTTAGAGTCTGAAGGACTTCAAGCCATTGCGACTCGAGTGTCTAGTGGAGAGGAATGCCAAATCATCATCGAGGATGGCTATGTCGTATCAGACACAATCACACCATTCCAAGACACAGAACCAACGAACACTTGGAAGTTTTAAGGATAAGAAAGGAGAAATCACATGAATATAACATCAGGAGTACAAGCAAGAGCCCAACGTGTAGTGATTTACGGGACCGAAGGAATCGGCAAGTCAACGCTCGCAGCACAATTCCCGGATCCATTATTTATCGACACAGAAGGCTCGACATCGAACATGGATGTCAAACGTATGGACAAACCAACAAGTTGGACAATGCTCATGAATCAAATCGCATTCGTGAAAGCAAATCCAACAGTTTGCAAAACATTAGTCATTGACACCATCGATTGGGCTGAATCATTGGCAATCGAGAATGTTTGCTCGATGCATGGCAAGAGAGGAATCGAAGATTTCGGCTACGGTAATGGATACACGTATGTGCGAGAAGAAATGGGTCGCTTATTAGATAAGCTACAAGAATTAGTGGACATTGGAATCAATGTTGTCTTGACCGCACATTCTCAACTTCGCAAGTTCGAACAACCCGATGAAGATGGAGCTTACGACCGTTACGAATTGAAACTAGGAAAGAAGACGAGCTCACAAACCGCACCCGTAGTCAAAGAATGGTGCGACTTACTTCTATTCTGTAATTACAAGACGATGGTGATGACATCAGAGACCAAGAAGAAGAAAGCAACAGGTGGACAACGTGTGATGTACACAACACATCACCCAGCGTGGGATGCGAAGAATCGTCATGGACTTCCAGATGAACTTCCAATGGACTTCGCTGCTATCGCTCATATCTTTGAAAAGAAAGAATCTAAAAAAGTTGAAACGGTAACTCCTCAAAACGTGGGCGTTGGAAAAGTAGTAAATGAATCAAAAATTGAACAAGTGCCCTCAGTTGATGAAGTTATCCCAGCAGGAACGAGTGGAGCAGAAACTCAAGGAGATCCGTTCCCTCTTAAAGAACCAATCAATATACCAGACTCTATTCCAAACAGTCTGAAGGACTTGATGCTTCAAAATTCAGTCACTCCGAAGATGCTTCAAGATGTAGCATTCAAGAAGGGACACTTCCCACAAGACACACCAATCGAGAACTTCCCACAAGAATATTGGGCATTCATGGTGACGAATTGGGCGGATGTCTTGAAATCAATTGAAAGTAAATAACAAACAAAGAAAGAGGTAAATAATTATGACAGAACAATACAACAACTTCGAACGTGAATTTGGATGGGACGACACTATCCAACAAGACTCAACATTCATCTTGCTTCCTGTGGGGCTCTATGAGTTCACAGTAAAAGGCTTTGAACGACAAAGACATACACCAAATCCACAAAATCCAGGGAAGCTCCCAGCGTGTCCAAAAGCGGTCGTAAGTATCGAGATTGAAACACCTCAAGGGAAAGCAGAATTGAAACACAATCTATTCTTACACTCAAGCACAGAAGGAATGTTGTCAGCATTCTTTGGAGCTATTGGACAAAAACGAAAAGGCGAACCATTAAAAATGAATTGGCAAACAATCATCGGTGCTCGTGGAGTTTGTAAGGTTGGGATTCGTAAATACAACGACAACGAATACAACGAAGTAAAAGCGATGCTATATCCCGAAGATGTGAACCCAAATCAAGTATTGAATCGTTCACAACAACCACAACAACAATTCCAACAACAAGCAACTCAACCAACACAACAACAACCGTCTTGGGGTGCATTCTAAAAGGAGGGACATTGAATGGAATTACGAAAATATCAAGAAGAGGCTCGTGAGTCCATTCAAAAGGAATGGGCAGAAGGTCGCAAAAAGACTCTTCTCGTCCTTCCAACAGGATGCGGAAAGACAATTGTGTTCGCAAAAGTAATCGAAGACCGAGTGAGAATGGGCGAGAGAGTTCTCGTCCTCGCTCACCGCTCTGAGTTACTAGACCAAGCAAGCGACAAACTATTCAAGTCAACAGGACTTCAAACATCGCTCGAGAAAGCAAGTTCAACGAGTATCGGCTCATGGAATCGTGTGGTCGTTGGGTCTGTTCAAACCTTGCAGCAACCCAAACGCCTCGCAAAATTCGAGAAAGACCATTTCGATTCGATTGTGGTGGATGAAGCTCATCATTGCATCTCAGATGGCTATCAACGAGTGCTCTCACATTTTGATAGTGCGAATGTGTTAGGAGTGACAGCGACTCCCGACCGTGGTGATATGCGTAATCTAGGGACATATTTCGACTCGCTAGCCTACGAATATACACTACCACAAGCCATCAAAGAAGGTTATTTGAGCCCAATCAAGGCACTCACAATCCCATTGAATCTCGACCTCTCAAGCGTGTCGATGTCACAAGGTGACTTCAAAGCGAGTGATGTTGGGAATGCGTTGGACCCGTACTTGGAACAGATTGCAAACGAAATGATGGAACATTGCAAGGACAAAAAGACAGTCGTATTCCTTCCATTAGTGAATACATCTAAGAAATTCAGAGACATTTTGAACTCGAAGGGATTTCGAGCTGCGGAAGTGAATGGCGAATCCAAAGACCGTGCAGAAGTCCTCGAGGATTTTGAGAATGGAAAATACAACGTTTTGTGTAATTCGATGCTTCTTACAGAGGGATGGGATTGTCCGTCTGTTGATTGTGTGGTCGTGTTAAGACCGACAAAGGTTCGCTCGCTCTATTCTCAAATGGTAGGGCGTGGAACTAGATTACATCCCGGGAAGACACATCTATTGCTTCTCGACTTCTTATGGCATACAGAAAAGCATGAATTGTGTCGTCCAGCTCACCTCATCGCTGAGAATGAGGAAGTTGCAAAAGCAATGGTTGAACGTACTGAAGAGAACACAGGAGCAGAATTTGAACTTCTCGAATTAGAGGAAGTGGCAAAAGAAGATGTCACAGCTCAACGTGAAGAAGCTCTTGCGAAACAACTCGCAGAAATGCGAAAACGAAAACGCAAGCTTGTGGATCCGTTACAGTTCGAGATGTCGATTCACGCTGAAGACCTCACGAGCTATGTCCCATCATTTGGATGGGAGATGAGCCCGCCTTCGGACAAGCAACTTCAAACATTAGAAAGACTCGGAATCATGCCTGATGAGATTGGCAATGCTGGGAAGGCTCAAAAGATTCTTGACCGCCTATCAAAACGCCAAAACGAGGGCTTGACAACGCCAAAACAAATCAGATTATTAGAACGCTATGGATTTAGAAATGTAGGAATGTGGCAATTCGAAGCAGCATCTAAGCTCATCAATCGCATTGCTGCGAACGGTTGGCGAGTTCCTCACAACATCGATGTCCATACTTACCAAGGAGAGTGATTGAGTGGAAGAGAACAACTTACTTGAATTATTAGAATACATCGACCCCTCAATGCTCAATTATCAAGAATGGGTGAATGTGGGGATGGCTCTCAAGCATGAAGGCTATTCGGCATCAGATTGGGAGTCGTGGTCGGCTCGAGATTCGGGACGATATCATCCCGGGGAATGTTACAGAAAATGGGATACGTTCCAAGGCACAGGCTCACCCGTCACAGGAGGCACAATCTTCCACATGGCTGTCGAGCAAGGATTCAATCCTTCTCAAGCTCATGATGATGGACGAGGTGCTCTCGAGTGGGATTCATCCATTCAATATGATAATGACTATAAATTCGTGGACAAAGCGTGGATTGATGGGAAGGAATTCCACGAACCAAATAATTGGAATCCTGTACAAGAAATCATTCGATACTTGGATACATTATTCCAATCAGATGACATCGTGGCATATTCCACTCAATCATACGCTAAGACAAACGCTGAGACGGGAGAGATTGAAAAATATCTTCCACAGCGAGGCTCATACGATAGAACCGCAGGGAAGCTCATTGACGAGCTAGAACGATGTGGCGGAGACATTGGCAAGGTCTTAGGCGATTACAACGAGAAAGCAGGAGCGTGGGTGCGATTCAACCCAATGGATGGTCAAGGAGTCAAAAACGATAATGTCGTAAGTTATCGCTACGCTCTTGTGGAATCGGACAACATGGATTTGGAGAAACAAAACGCAATCATGCGAGAGCTTGAACTTCCAATTGCAACACTCGTGTATAGCGGTG
>ERZ773233.769-NODE-769-length-20224-cov-3.130299_pt1 | contig 20224 bp, 22 predicted proteins | sample MGYA00580991_ERZ773233 | MGnify/ENA primary metagenome ERZ773233 (study PRJEB29015, sample SAMEA2738178) | human oral metagenome | biome: human oral; feature: human-associated habitat; material: saliva | place: China | collected 2161 ...
TAGATTGCTTAAAATTTTAGACGACGAGACTAAAACTGAAATTTAACTACTTTGTTGTGAAATTTGACTTGATTTTGATGTTGCCAGCTGGCGTAAATTTGATGGGAAGTGCGGCCAAATTTAACCTTGACCGCATTAAATTTTAGTGTTTGTGATGAGGACAGGCGTACGCTTTATCGCTTGCGCTGCTTTTGCCGTGATGAGGGCACTCTTTCATCGCGCCGTGAGACTGGGCGCAGCTAGCGTTTGCCATGCCGTGATGCGGGCAGCTTGCGTCTTTTATCTGCGTGGCGTGGCGATACTCCTGCGCGTTTTGTTCGGCCGGAGCCGGTTTGTTCGCCGCGCAGCCTGCAAAAACTAGCGCCGCAATCGCAGCTAAAACTAAATTTTTCATCTTTTCTCCTTTGATAAAATGTCTCGCGATTTTATCAAATTTAAGCTTTATAAATCGGGTTAAATTTGAGCGGGCGGCAAAATGGGTTAATTTTAAAGGTTGCGGCAAATTTGACTCTGAGTTTTATGCGATCGACTATCTATGACGGCGAGGAGCATCGCAGCTAGCGCCAAAAGGCTAAATTTTAGCTCGAGAGCGTCTTTTGCGGATTTTAAAATCATTTCTTTTCCTTTGCGTTGAGGCGCGAAATAATATCCGCAAGAAGTTAAAAAACGCGAATTTATCAAAGATAAAAGCGTTTTTCGATAAACTCGCGTAAAAAATTTAAAGGAAAAATTTGACTAGACTAAGCGTGGACGAGGCGGTAAATTTGATAGAAAATGCCGAGCTAAACGAGCTTGGAGCGATGGCTCTAGCGCGCAAACGCGAGCTGCATTCAGACGGCGTCACGACCTTTATCGTGGATAGAAACATCAACTATACGAACGCGTGCTGGGTGGACTGTAAATTTTGCGCGTTTTACCGCGATCACAAGGACGAGGACGCCTACGTACTTAGCTTTGAGGAGATCGGGCAAAAGATCGAGGAGCTCATCGCTATCGGCGGGACGCAAATTTTATTTCAAGGCGGCGTACATCCGAAGCTAAAAATCGGGTGGTACGAGGATCTCGTGGAGTTTATCGCGAAAAAATATCCGAGCATCACGATTCACGGATTTTCCGCGGTCGAGATCGACTATATCGCGAGGATCTCGCGTATCAGCACGAGAGAGGCGCTACGCCGTCTGCGAGAAAAAGGGCTCTACTCGATGCCCGGAGCCGGAGCCGAGATACTCAGCGACCGCGTCCGTGACGTGATTGCGCCTAAAAAATGCGACGTGCAGACCTGGCTGCGCATCCACCGCGAGGCGCACGAAGAGGGACTAAAGACGACGGCAACGATGATGTTTGGTACCGTAGAAACCACGCGCGAGATCGTGGAGCACTGGGAGCATATCAGGAGTTTGCAAGACGTTACGGGCGGCTTTAGAGCGTTTATTTTGTGGAGCTTTCAGGGGCTAAACACGCGCCTAGCCGCCGAACGTCCCGAGATAAAAAAGCAAAGCTCGAATCGCTATCTGCGCCTGCTTGCCGTCTCTAGGCTGTTTTTAGACAACGTGCCGAATATCCAAAGCAGCTGGGTCACGCAGGGAAGCTACATCGGGCAGCTGGCGTTGCTGTTTGGCGCAAACGACCTAGGTAGCACGATGATGGAGGAAAACGTCGTCAAGGCCGCGGGCGCTAGCTACCGCATGAATCAAGACGAGATGATACGCCTTATCAAAGACATCGGCGAAAAACCCGCCAAACGCAATACTAATTACGACATTTTAGAAAGGTTTTATTGATGAAAATCATAAATTTAAAAGCCGCAAATTTACAAATCCCTGCCGTCTACGAGGCTAGTAAAACCCTGCCCGCCGTGAGCCTAAAGCTCATTTTCAAGGTCGCCGGAGCTTGCGTAGAGGACAAGGCGGGACTAGCTAAATTCGTCGCAAAAATTTTCGACGAAGGCACACTAAGCAAGGGCGCGGCGGGCTTTGCCAAAGAGCTTGAAACGCGCGCGATTAGTCTTTACGCGAGTGCTGGATTTGAGACATTTGCGTTTGAGCTAAACTGTCTAAAGGAGCACTTTTCTTTTGCGCTTGCCAAGCTAAAAGAGCTTTTAGAGGAGCCAAATTTAAGCCAAAAAAGCTTTGAAAAGGTGCGAACTTTGACGCTGGGCGAAATTTCTGGCAACGAGAGCGACTACGACTATCTAGCTAGAGTCGCGCTAAACGGGCTGCTATATCCCGGTACAAATCTAGCAAGACCTAGCATCGGCACGAAGCAAAGCGTGGAGAGTATAACGCTAGAGGACGTTAAAAACTTCATCTCTAGCAAGCTTGATCTGGCAAATTTATTTGTAGTGCTAGGCGGCGAAGTGACGCCGGGGGAGCTAAATTTGGACGAGATTTTAAGCTCGCTAAAGCAGGGCGAAGTGCGCGAGCTAAAGCTACTAAAAACAGATGAAAAATGCGGCGAAAAAGCCATCATCAAGCCTAGCGAGCAAGCCTATATCTACTTTGGCGCGCCTTTTGACGTTTCCCGTGAAGAGCGCTATAAAGCCAAGGTCGCGACGTTTATTTTGGGCGAAGGCGGCTTTGGCAGTAGGCTGATGGAGGAGATCCGCGTGAAGCGAGGGCTGGCGTATTCGGCGTACGCTAGGAGCGAATTTGCGCTGAGCCACTCGCAAATTTGGGGCTATCTGCAAACCAAAAACGAGAGCAGGAGCGAGGCGGTCGCGGTCGTGAAAGACGAATTTGCAAAATTCGTCAAAAACGGCGTAAAGGCAGGCGAGCTAGCGCAGGCTAAAAGATTTTTGCTAGGCTCGCAGCCGCTACGACAAGAGACGCTTTTTAACCGCCTAAACATCGCTCAGAGCGAGTTTTATAACGGCTTTAAACTAGGAAATTTTAAAGACGAGCTAGAAAAAATCTCGAAGCTAAAGCTTGCCGAGCTAAACGCGTTTATCGCGGAGCACGCGGAGATAGAAAAGCTCAGTTTTGCCGTGCTTTACAATGAAATTTGATGAAAAAGACAGAATAAATCTAAAAAAAATCGGCGTAACCACTCTGCTCGATCTGGCACTTAAGCTTCCTAAAAGCTTCGAAGATACGAGCCTGGCTGCCGCGCCAAAAGACGGGCACGTGAGCGTCGCCGTGGAGATAAAAAGCGCGTATCGCCAAGGCGGAATGCTGCACGCCGTGTGCTGGTGCGAGGCGTGGGAGCAAAGCGTAAAGATCGTGATTTTTAACGCCAAGCCTTGGCATCACGGCGCTTTTAAGGTCGGCAAAAGCGTATTTGTAAGCGGCAAATGTGCCTACGCCTACGGCTCGTGGCAGCTAACCAATCCAAAAATCGTCACGAAAATAAACGAAATAATACCAAAATACAAGCTCACTCTCAGAGACGATTCGTTTAAAAATTTGATCCAAAAATACGTAAATTTGCCGAATTTACTTGAGACTGGACTCGCACCTAAAGAGGCTAGGTTTTTGCTAGATCTGCACAGAGGAGACGAAAAAAGCGTCCGGATACTAGATGCCCTCGTGCGAGAAAAAGCGGGCGAAGAGGTGTTAAAATTCGTCGAAATTTATAACTATCTAAAAAAACTAAACGCCAAAAAAACGCATTTTAAGGCGCCTGAAATCAAGCTTTTTGATATCTCGGAGTGGCTTAAAAATCTGCCGTTTGCGCCGACAAACGATCAGCTAAACGCTATCGCCGATTTGCGCGCGGACTTTAGCGGCGAGGAGGCGGTGCGGCGCGTCGTGATGGGCGATGTCGGCAGCGGCAAGACGCTCGTGATGCTAGCCGCCGCGCTTAGCGTCTATCCTCAGCCTGCGCTCATCATGGCGCCCACGTCGATATTAGCCGAGCAAATTTACGCCGAGGCGGTGCGGTTGCTGCCTGATTTTATGCGCGTTTTGCTTGTTAAAAGCGGCGACAAGCCCGAATTTGACGGCGTAAATCTCATCATCGGCACGCACGTTTTGCTATATCAAAGCTTGCCCTCAGCGCCTTTGGTGATGATAGACGAGCAGCACCGTTTCGGCTCTAATCAACGCGAGAAGATCAACGCTCTAGCTAGCGGAGGGCTTGAGCGAGACCCGCAACCTGGCGGGGCGGACGGCGAATTTGAGGAGGATGAGCAGTCAAATTTGACTGAAATCTCGCCCCAAAACCAGCAAACAAAAGCGGCGAACGAGACTAGGGCTCACGTGGTGCAGTTTTCGGCAACGCCGATCCCGCGCACGCTAAGCATGATACAAAGCAGTTTTGCGGAGTTTAGTTTCCTAAAGCAGATGCCATTTGAAAAGCACATACACACGCAAATTTTACAAAGCGCGGATTTTGGCGAGCTACTGGCGCATATCAAAGCGCAAATCGCCAAAGGCAAACAGGTTGCCGTGATATATCCGCTCGTGGAGGGCAGCGAAAGCTCGAATTATCAGGGGCTGGAGGAAGCGCAGGGGTTTTGGCGGGCAAATTTTGCAAACGTCTACGTCACGCACGGCAAGGACAAGGAAAAAGAGCAAGTGCTGCGCGAATTTCGCGAGCGCGGCGACGTGCTGCTATCGACGACGGTGGTCGAGGTCGGCATCTCGCTGCCCAGGCTTAGCACGATAGTAATCGTGGGTGCTGAGAGGCTAGGGCTAGCGAGCCTGCATCAGCTGCGCGGACGAGTAGGGCGAAACGGCGGGAGCGGATTTTGCTTTTTGTTTACAAAACTCAAAAATCCGCCGTCGCGTTTGAGGGAGTTTTGCCAGACGCTGGACGGCTTTAAGATCGCCGAGATAGACCTCAAAAATCGCCAAAGCGGCGACATCCTAAACGGTGCGTTTCAACACGGCGCAATGTTTGAATACTACGACTACGAAGAGGAAATCACGCAAGCGGCGAAGGATAGGCTTGGAATTTAGCTAATTTTGTCTTTTAATCGGTAAAATTTGTGCCTAATGTTTTATAGTTTTTAAAATTTGAAAATTTAAAGATAAATTTTTTGTATTTTCGACTTAACTAAAGCTCTTATAATTGCGTGGATTAGCTTTTATTGTGGATTATTGAAGCGGAATCGGTGCAAAACCAAATGTTTGCGATTATTGCTTTTTGTAAAAACTATAGGTATTCTAGTGAGAAATTGTATTGTAACTAATAAAAATATGACTATTAGAAAAATTTGATACCATAAAGTGAATTTTAACAAAGGAACTAAAGTAGGATTGGTGACCCTTACGAGAATCGAACTCGTGTTACCAACGTGAGAGGCTGGTGTCCTAACCGCTAGACGAAAGGGCCAACAATGATAAGATAAATCGTGGTGCCCCGTGTAGGGCTCGAACCTACGACCCCATCATTAAGAGTGATATGCTCTACCAACTGAGCTAACGAGGCAATGGCGCAGCGGACGGGGCTCGAACCCGCGACCTCCGCCGTGACAGGGCGGCATTCTAACCATCTGAACTACCGCTGCACCTAAATGGTGGTCGCTATAAGACTCGAACTTATGACATCCACCTTGTAAGGGTGGCGCTCTACCAACTGAGCTAAGCGACCAAAAAGACTAAATCGTGGCGACCCTTAAAGGATTTGAACCTCTGTTGCTACACTGAGAGAGTAGAGTCCTGGGCCACTAGACGAAAGGGTCTATGTAAAAAATGGTGTCCTGTGCTGGACTCGAACCAGCGACCCCTTCATTAAAAGTGAAATGCTCTACCGACTGAGCTAACAAGACAATTTTTCAAAAAACGAAACGTGATTATATATAAAAAAGGCTGATTTGTCAAGACAAAAAGCCGCTGTTTTTCAAATTTAGCCTCAAATTTGATTTATTTTGACAAATTTTGCATTCGTTAAAACGCATGAAAAGTCAAATTTGGCCCAAATTTAAAAAGGTCAAATTTGACTGAAAACTAAAAAGGGATTTTAGCATCCCTTAAATTTAGCAAGAAAAACAAGTTTTAAACTCATACGGAGTAGGGCGCGCTTCATACGGCCATACTTGACTCTCGAATTTATAATGCTGATACGCGTTTATAAACGTTGGGGTCATGATCGGGTGCAGATATTCGTTATCGCGAATTAGCGCCTCTAGGCTACCCCTCAACGTATGAGGGAGCTGCTCGATACCGCGCTCGCGGATTTCATCTAGGTGCAGTTTAAATAAATTTTCGTCCATCGGACCGACTGGCTCCATCTTGTGTTTTACGCCGTCAAGCCCGGCCATGAGCATCGCCGAAAAAGCCAAATACGGGTTTGCCGTACCGTCGGGGAAACGCATTTCGGCGCGGACTGATTTTTCTCCCGAGCCGTACGGGATACGGATCGAGGCGGAGCGGTTTTGGCTAGAATACGTTAGGATTGACGGCGCTTCAAAGCCAGGGATTAGGCGCTTGTAGCTGTTTGTGCTCGGGTTTGTAAATGCCGCGACGCTCCTTGCGTGTTTTAAAATCCCGCCGATGTACCAGCGCGCAAAATCGCTTAAGTTTGCGTATTTTCCCTCGCCGTAGAATAAATTTTTGCCGTCTTTCCATACAGACTGATGCACGTGCATGCCGCTACCGTTGTCGCCGTAGAGCGGTTTTGGCATAAAGGTCGCAGTTTTTCCATTTAGGTGTGCGACCATTTTGACGACGTATTTGTAAATTTGCACGTTATCGGCGGCCTCGAGAAGCGTACCAAATTTAACTCCCAGCTCGCCTTGTCCTTGCGCGACCTCGTGATGTCCTAGCATGACTTCGAGGCCAACTTGCTCTAAAACCTGCATCATCTCGGCGCGCAGATCGACCATGCTATCAGTCGGTTGTGTCATTAGATAGCCGCCTTTTCTTCTTGGGCGGTGGCCGGTGTTGTAGCTGTCTTTAAAGTCTCTAGCGTCGTTCCATTCGCCCTCTTCGCTGTCCACTTCAAACATCGCGCAGTTTGGGCTATCTACTATTTTTACGTTATCAAATATAAAAAACTCATTTTCCGGCCCGAAATACGCAACGTCGCCCATGCCGCTTTCTTTTACGTAGGCCATGGCTTTTTTGGCTATCGAACGCGGGCATTTTTCGTAAATTTGACCCTTGTAAATGTCGTAAATATCGGCAAAAACTACGACCGTTACATCGGCAGTAAAAGGATCCAAAAAGGCGCTGGTCGCCTCGGGGCACATCAGCATGTCGCTTCTTTCGATCGGTTGCCACCCTCCTAGCGAACTCGCATCCATCGGTATTCCGTTTACGAAATGATCTTTTTCTACGAATTTTATGTTATAAGATATGCTGTGCCAAGCGCCGTTCATATCGGTAAATCTAAAATCCACGAATTTAACCTCGTGTTCTTTGCAAAAATCAAAAAAATGATCGACGCTTTTTACAAATTTTCCCATTTTTTGCTCCTGTGTTTATTGATTTCGTAATTTTATCATAAAATTTTACTTTTAAGATTAATTTAAATAATTTTTTCTACCCGATCTAAAATTTTACAAATTCTCTGTCGCGGTTTTTAAATACCGCACATTTTTTAAAGCCCAAATTTCTGGCGATTTGCTCGCATTTTTCGCCGTTTAGACCGACTTGATCTTTTGCGTGAGCATCCGAGCCAAACGTTACCTGGATATCCTTTTCGGCGATCATTTCTAGTAAATTTGCGCTGGGATACTGCTCGCCGACGGGTTTTCTAAAGCCCGCAGCATTTATCTCGACCGTCAAATTTGCCTTTTTTATCGCATTGATGGCGTCTTTAGCAAGGATTCTAACGTCTGTTTTTGGCATAAATTTAAACACTTTTAGCAAGTCTACATGCCCGACGATGTCAAATTTGCCCGACTTCGCCATCTTTTCTACGCAGTAAAAATAATCCCGCCAAATTTGATCTATGTCGCGCTTTTCGTATTCGCCGATAAATTCGGGATTGTCAAAACCCCAGCCGCCTAAAAAATGCACCGAACCGATGAGATAATCAACCTTGCGCGTTAAAACTCGATCGTCCATAAAACCCTCTAAAAAATCGACTTCGTAGCCGAGCAGGATTTTGATCCGACCGTCAAATTCGTCTCTAAGGCGCAAAATCTCGCTCTCGTAAGACTCCATCTGCGAAAACTCCATGCGGTACGCTTCGTCAAATTTCATTGGCGCGTGATCGCTAAAACCAAAATACTCGCAGCCAGAATTTATCGCGCTTAAAACATACTCTCTAGGCTCATCTACGGCGTGTTTACAAAGCGGCGTGTGGTTGTGCAGATCGACTCTCATTTTTGTCCTTAAATATTTTGCGAATGCTACCTAAAATTTGATAAATTTAAGGATAAAATTTTGGTTTTTAAACTTATATTTCGTTAATTTTCTATATAATCAGCCCAAATTTAAATAGGAGTTTTTATGACGCAAGAAGAACTTGACGCCTTGATGGCGGGCGATCTGGATGATGTCGTAGCTGCAGACGAGAGCGACGCGCAAGCTAGCGGAGATGAAAATTTATATGCGGAAACTGCCGATAAAAGCATCTCTGAATACAAAGAAGATAACTCCAAATTTGACTCCATAGATTATAAAGTATCATCCAATATGCCTTGGCCTCCGCCTCCTCCGACCGATGATCACAAGATGGTTCATCAGCTAGACGACGTCACAAAGGACAGCGAAGAAAAAGCCACGCAGATGTTTGACAAGCTTGACGCGATAAATAACTTCTCTATGGACGCGGAGAGCGGACTTAGCGAGATTATCAGCGGTATAGAGACTAATATCGAAATTTTTACCAAACTGCATGAAAAATTCCCAAATATCTCGACTTTTTCTGAGGCGCTAGAGAAAAATAACGCCCTAAAAAGCTCCGCCGAAACGACTCTAGATAACGTCAGGATGGCCGAAGACGAGATAATGATGGCGATGGATATGATGCAGTATCAAGACATCCACCGCCAAAAGATCGAGCGCGTTATTAACGTTATGCGCGCGCTTAGCAAGTATATGAGTAGCCTATTTGAGGGCAAGATCGACGACGAGAAGCGCGTGGCCTCAGCCGTACATATCGCGGGCGATACGCACACCGAAAACCTCGTCAGCAACGACGATATCGAAGCTCTGATAGAAAGTTTGGGCAAAAAATAGTGCTAAAGCCCGAGCTTTTATCCCCAGCAGGAAATTTAACCAAGTTAAAAATAGCTCTAGAATACGGCGCAGACGCGGTTTATGCATCGGTGGCGAGCTTTTCTCTTCGCACCCGTTCGGCGCGCGAATTTAACCTTGAAACCTTTAGAGAAGCCATCGAGTACACGCACGCAAAGGGCAAGAAATTTTACGCGACGGTAAACGCGTTTCCTTTTAATTCGCAAATAGAGCCGCTAAAGCGCCACTTGCAAACGATATCGGCGATGAAGCCGGATGCCTTTATCATCGCGACTCCGGGCGTCATGAGCCTGGCAAAAGAAATAGCCCCCGACATCGAGATCCACCTCTCGACGCAGGCAAACGTCATGAATGCTCTGGATGCCAAAATCTACCACGAAATGGGCGCAAAACGCATCGTCGTAGCGCGCGAAATGAGCCTAAAAGACGTCGTGAAGATAAAAGAGCAAATCCCGACGCTAGATATCGAAATTTTCGTGCACGGCTCGATGTGCTTTGCATACTCGGGGCGCTGCTTGGTTAGCGCGGTTCAAAGCGGCCGCCAATCAAACCGTGGCAGCTGCGCCAACGACTGCAGGTTTAAATACGAACTCTACGCCAAAAACCCCGAGAGCGGGACGCTGTTTCGCCTCGAGGAGGACGAGGGCGGCACGCATATAATGAACTCCAAAGACTTAAATTTATCCGCACACATCAAGGATATCATCGAAAGCGGCGCGGTCGATAGCCTAAAAATCGAAGGCCGCACGAAAAGCGAATACTACGCCGCCTGTGCGACTAGAGCCTACCGTATGGCCGTTGACGATGCGGTAGCTGGCAAATTTTACGCGCAAATTTACGCGAGCGAGCTAAATACGCTAAAAAATCGCGGCTTTACAGACGGCTACCTGGTAAATCGCCCGTTTGAAAAGGCTGATACGCAAAATCACGCTAGCAGCCTAGAGGAGGGCACTCATCAGGTAAACGCCATGACTATTGACGGCGAGTTTTTTAAATGCAAATATAAAATTTTCCCGGGTAGCGAGTACGAGATAGTGGCGCCGCTTGGCTCGCAGATAGATGAGTGCGAGAGCGAAATATCTCAAATTTTCGCTCGTGACGGCAAGAAATTTATCAAATTTAAAAAGCTCGTAACCAAAAAAGGCAAAGAGATCACCGAGATCCACAGCGGCAACGAAAACGAAGTAAATTTAGGCGCAAGGTTGCCTAAATTTAGCTTTTTAAGAGAGGAAATAAAATGAAATTCGTATCTATAATAATGGGAAGCAAGAGCGACTACGACGTAGTTAGCGAGGCGGCAAAGGTGCTTGAAAAATTTAACGTCCCTTATGAGCTAATCATCAGCTCGGCACACAGAAGCCCGAAGCGAACGAGCGAATACGTCGCCGCAGCCGAGGAAAAGGGCGCGCAGGTGTTCATCGCGGCAGCCGGCATGGCGGCGCACTTGGCGGGTGCTATCGCAGCAAACACCACTCGTCCCGTGATCGGCATACCGATGGCAGGCTCCGCGCTTAGCGGCGTGGACGCGCTTTATTCGACAGTCCAGATGCCCGGCGGCATGCCTGTGGGTACCGTGGCGATCGGTAAGGCGGGTGCGGTAAACGCGGCGTATTTGGCGCTACAAATTTTGGCTCTAAACGACCAAAATCTAGACGAGACATTAAAAGCCGACCGAGCAGCCAAAGCCAAGCAGGTAGAAGAAGACTCGGCGAAGGTGGAAGTTTTACTCGCCTAAAGGAGCAAATATGCAGACATACTTAAGTATAGACGAATTTTGCAAGCTCGTGCACCTAGAGCGCGAGGTAATCGAGGGGATGATAAATCGCGGCGTGCTAAATACGAAAGAAGAGGGCGGCGAGATCTTCATAGAGGCTAGTCAGGGCACGATGAGCGTGGTGCCTAGCGTCGTGGCCGTACCTGCGCCCCAGATCGGTGCCGATGGCTTTAGCTTTGTAGAAAAGACGATTGGTACGATATTAAATTTGCACGAAAAGGTACTCGACGCCAAAGACGAGACATTAGAGACCCTGCGCAACGAAAATAAATTTTTAAAAGAGGCGCTAATCTCGATGCAAGAGCTCTACGACGAGGATCGCCGCACGGTCGAAACACTTACAAAACAGCTTAAAATTTCACAAGATGAAGTTGAATTTTTAAAACGAAAATACAAGCTCATGTGGAACCAAGCGGTCGAAAATTTTAACGGACAAAAGTAGTTTATGAAGATTATAAATTTAGAGGATAGCTTTGAAATTTACGGAGTAAAAACTCGTACTAAAAATGAAGACGAGATAGGCGATGAGGGTAAAATCCCAGCTTTATGGTCTAAATTTATGAGTGAGCCAAAAGAGTCGTAAAACCAACTTTAAGACAAATAGAAATTTATATATCAATAAAACAAAAGGCAAAAAATGACATTTTCACAAATAATACTAACGCTTCAAAACTATTGGCAAGAGCAAGGCTGCGTCATACTTCAGCCATATGATATGCCAGCAGGTGCGGGCACATATCACCAAGCGACATTTTTAAGAAGTCTTGGACCAAAGCCGTGGGCGACCGCATACGTAGCTCCAAGCCGCCGTCCGACTGACGGCAGATACGGCGAAAACCCAAACCGCCTTGGCGCTTACTATCAGTTTCAAGTGCTCATAAAACCAAGTCCAGAAAATATCCAAGAGCTTTACCTAAAAAGCCTCGAAAAGCTTGGGTTAAATTTGAAAAATCACGACATCCGCTTTGTCGAAGACAACTGGGAGAGCCCGACGCTAGGCGCTTGGGGACTTGGCTGGGAGGTCTGGCTAGACGGCATGGAAGTAACTCAGTTTACGTATTTCCAGCAAGTTGGCGGCATCGCGTGCGAGCTGGTTTCGGCTGAGATCACCTACGGACTCGAGCGCCTTGCGATGTACCTACAGGACGTAAATAGCGTCTACGATATCGTTTGGGAGGATAGAGGCGGCAACATCGTGACCTACGCCGACGTGCATAAGCAGGGCGAGTATGAGTGGAGTAAATACAACTTTGAAGTGGCAAATGTTGATATGCTTTTTAACCAGTTTGAAAACGCATTTAATGAGTGTAAACGTTGCTTGGAGGCTAAAATTTCACTGCCGGCGTATGATTACTGCATGCTTGCGGCGCATACGTTTAACGTCCTTGACGCGCGCGGAGCGATCAGCGTAACGCAAAGACAAGACTACATCTTAAAAATTCGCGAGCTAGCCAAAGAGTGCGCGCTAACGTATAAAGCCAGCATCGATGCCGCGAACGACGCGAAGGGCGAATAAAATTTGATGAAAATCGGCGAAATTTATAAAATTTTAGACGAGATTAGCCCGTTTGCGAGCCAAGAGGAGTGGGATAACAGCGGACTACTCGTGGGCTCGGAGGCTAGCGTAGAGCGCGTTTACCTTAGCCTTGACGTCGACGACGAGCTTTTGGACGAAGCGCAGCCAAACTCGCTCATCATCACGCATCATCCGCTCATTTTTAAGGGGCTAAAATCGCTAAATTGGGACAAATATCCAAGTAGCCTAATCGCAAAAATGATGGCTAAAAATTTAAGCTTAATCGCGATGCACACGAACTATGATCTAAGCCACCTAAACGAGTACGTGCTAAGCGAAATTTTGGGCTTTACGCCAAAGGAGCGCGATGGATTTTTGCTTTATGCGGATGTAAATTTGAGCTTTGACGAGCTTTGCGAGAGAGTAAAAACAAAGCTAAATTTGAGTCATTTAAGGGTTTGTAAAGGGCGAAAATTTGACCCCAATGCGCAGATAAAGCGTCTTGCGTTTTGTACGGGAAGCGGCGGCGATTTGATAGATATCGTTAAAGCGGACCTGTTTTTAACGGGCGATCTAAAGTACCACCAAGCCATGAGCGCCGCGCAAAATAATCTTACTATGCTAGACATCGGGCACTTCGAGAGCGAGCGGTATTTTGGGGAGTCGCTTGCAAAATATTTGCAAATTTTGCCGATTCCTACTATAATATCCAACTCAAAAAACCCGTTTTCATACAGTTAAAGGAAAAAGATGAATAAATATTTAGAACAGCTAGTCGAGCTCTCAGCCATAGATAAAGACATCGACGATTTTACCCCGCGCCTTGAGAAGGTTCAAAGCGTTTTAAAAGCGACCAAGGACGAGCGGGCGGCGATTTTAGCGCAGATCGAGGAAGCGGCTACGAGCGTGACCGAGCTAAAAAATCAAAAATCTCAAACCAACGCGCACATAGCCGAATTTAGCGCAAAAATAAAAGACGTCGCCAAAAAAAGCGGCGCGGCAAAAACCGAAAAAGAGATAAAGGCGCTTCAGCTAGAAGACGAGCTGGCTAAAGAGCAGCTAGAAGCGGCAAACGAAGAGGTCGAAAGACTAGAAAAAATCATAGATAGCAAAAATGCGCTAAAAAGCGAGCTTGAGGCGAAGGCTGCTGAACTAGGCGAAAATTTGACCAAAATCGAGAGCGAAATCTCGGCCGAGGTCGGCGCTATCGAACAGCAAAGAGGTGAAATATACGCTAAGAAAAACAAGCTAGTCGGCGAGATGAATCAAAAAATCTTGACCTTTTACGAGAAGATCCGCAAATGGGCGCACAACACCGCCGTCGTGCCGGTCAAAAAACAGGCCTGCTACGGCTGCTTTATGCAGATAAACGACAAGACTTATTCTGCCGTCATCAAGGGCGAAGACATCGTGACCTGCCCTCACTGCGGCCGAATTTTATACAAAGAAGCGGCGAACTAGCCTTTAAATTTGATAATAATTTATTACGTTTTAGTCCTCGCGGCGTTTGCCTTGGGGGCTTTACCGCTTGCGATTTTAGCTTTTAAGAAAAAGTACAGAGCCTCGATTCCCGCTAGATTTTTTTTGTTTAAAAATCCCAAATTTGACGCCTCCCGCGTGCATTTTCACGCGTGCAGTTTCGGCGAGGTGCGTTCTATCGCGCCGCTAGTTAATAGATTTAAAGACGCGGCCGCAGTCTCGGTCGTAACCAAAACCGGTTTTGACGAGGCGAAAAAAATCACGCCAAATACGCGCTTTTTGCCGTTTGAGATATTTCTGCCGTTTTGGCTAAAGCCTGCTAAAATCACGGTCATTTTTGAGGCCGAGCTTTGGCTAGGGCTTGTCTTTTGGGCTAAATTTAAATGCTCTCGCGTTATTTTGATAAACGCCAGGATTTCTGATAGGAGCTACAAAAGCTATCTAAAATTTAGCTTTTTTTACAGATATTTGTTTAAATTTGTAGATAAAATTTATGCCCAAAGCGATCTAGATAAACAGCGTCTAGGGCGGCTCGGCGCCAAAAATATCGTCGTTAGCGGCAATATAAAATCAGCCTTTTTGCCAAGCCCGAGTAAAATTTACGCCAAACCAAAAGAGCGCGTGATTGTGCTAGCAAGCACTCATGCGGGCGAAGAGGAGCTGATCTTGCGAGAGTTAAATTTGAGCGCAAACGATAAGCTGATACTCGTGCCGCGTCATCCTGAGAGATTTTGCGAGGCGGGCGAGATTTTGGTTAAATTTGCCGTAAAAAACGGACTTAGTTTTGCTAAATTTAGCGAAACTAAAAACTTTGACGCGCAGTGCGTGCTGGTCGATACGATGGGTGAGCTGGTAAATATTTATAAATTTAGCGACGTCGTCGTGCTTGGCGGTAGCTTCGTGCCAAACGTTGGCGGACACAATCCGATCGAGGCGGCGCAGTTTGAAAACGCGGTGATAAGCGGGGAGTTTATATTTAATCAAAAAGCCTTGTACGGCGCGGTTGAGGGGATAAATTTTGCAAAAGCGGGCGAGATAAGTTCGCTTTTAAAGCAAAATTTACCAAAAGCAAAAATAGCTGCCAAAGGCGATGCAAGCGAGATTTTAAAAGATATTGAGGAAAATTTATGAAAGAAGAAAAAGCCTATAAACTGCTGGCGATTCAGGAAGGTATCTCAAACAACGAGGCAAAGGAACTAATCGACGCGGGGCTAGTTAGCGCCAAAGGACAGAGGATCGCCGTGGCGCGCGCGATGATGAGCGCGGCGACTAAATTTAACGTGCAAAAACTACCGCGCCCAAGCGTGATTTTCGAGGATGAAAACCTAATCGCGGTTGATAAACCGGCATTTTTAACCTCGGAAAAAGTGAGCGAAACTTATAAATTTCCGCTTCTTCACAGGCTTGATAAGGAAACTAGCGGCGTGCTTTTGCTTGTAAAAAACGAGGAATTTCAAAAAAAAGCGATCGAGGAGTTTAAAAACTGCCGCGTAAAAAAAGAGTACGTCGCGGCGGTCAAGGGTATCGTGAGCGAGGAATTTAGCGTAAACGAACCAATAATTACGCTAAAAAACAAAGGCGGAGCGTTTTCTAAGATCTCGCCAAACGGCAAAGAGGCGTTTTCGCACGTGACGCCCGTGATGGTCGCAGGCAAAAAAAGTCTCGTAAAAGTCGAGATAAAAACCGGCAGAACGCACCAAATCAGAGTGCATCTAAATCACGCGGGATACGGGATCGTCGGCGATGAAAAATACGCTAAAAATAAATCCGCAAGAATGTATCTACATGCTTACAAAATCGAGCTTTTAGGGTATAAATTTAGGTCAAATTTGAGCAGTGATTTTAATAGGCTCGGTTTTGAAATTTCAAGAAATTTTGAGATTTAAAGAGCAATAAAGCTTAAATTTAATAAAATAAGCGCTTTAGCTATAAATGTAAATAAAAGGTAGAATGTGTTTGAACAAATCAGCGAGTCGTTTCGTTTAGCCGTTAGTAAAATTCGTTTCGTAGACGATGAAAAAGCGCTAAATAACGCGCTTGACGTGCTTAAAAAAGCACTACTAAAAGCCGACGTTCATCACAAAGTTACCAAAGAATTGCTAGCCCTCATAGAGGCCGATCTAAAGCAAAGCGGGATAGGCCAAAAGCAGTTTTTGGACGCTATAAAGTCAAATTTGACGAAGGTTTTAACCGCGCCAGGCAATCAGGGCTTTGTCTTTGCACCCGTAGCTCCTACGATCGTGCTAATGGCTGGCTTGCAAGGTAGCGGAAAAACCACTACGACGATAAAGCTAGCTAATTATCTAAAACTTAGAAAGAAAAAAGTTTTGGTCGCGGCGTGCGATTTGCAACGCTTGGCAGCCGTAGAGCAGCTTCGCCAGCTTTGCAAAGCAAATGAAATAGAACTTTTTAGCATAGAAAATGAAACCGATCCGCTAAATGTAGCCAAGCAGGCGCTAGCTAAAGCAAAAAGCGGGCTTTACGACGTACTTTTAGTGGATACTGCAGGACGCCTAGCTATAGATGAAGCTTTGATGAAACAGATAAAAGATATCAAATCAGTGCTTGAACCGCATGAAATTTTCTACGTAGCAGACGCCATGAGCGGACAAGACGGTGTAAAAACGGCAAGCACGTTTAATGATGCGCTAAAAATAAGCGGAGTGGTGCTAAGCAAATTTGACTCGGATAGTAAAGGCGGCGTAGCTATCGGTATAGCCAAGCAGCTAAATATACCGCTTAGATTTGTGGGCATCGGCGAAAAAGTCGGCGATATGGAGAGCTTTATTCCCGAGCGTATCGTGAGCCGCATAATGGGCGAGGGCGACTTGGCGACGTTGGTTGAAAAAACTAGCGCCGTGATAGACGAGCAAGAAGCCAAAAGAATAAATAAAAAGATTAAAAGAGGACAGTTTAACTTTAACGACTTTTTATCGCAAATGGAAAGCGTCAAAAAGCTTGGAAATATGAAAAGCTTAATCGGTATGATACCGGGGCTCTCAAGCGTGGCAAATCAGATAAAAGATATAGATCTCGATAACTCGAAGGAAATTCTACATATCAAAGCTATGATAAATTCGATGACGCAAAAAGAACGCGAGAATCCTGATTTGCTAAACAACAGCCGAAAAAGACGTTTGGCTGCGGGATCTGGACTATCTCAAGTAGAGGTAAATCGCTTTTTGAAACAGTTTGAAAACGCATCAAAAATAGCAAAGAGGTTTTCTGGTAAAGAAGGTCTAAAAGGGCTTGGAAATTTACTTAACCAAGCCAAAAACTCTCGCCCTAATTAAAGGGCTTAAATTTGGTTACGAGCGTATCTAAATTTAAGCCTATTTAAAAAAACAGAAGGAGAAATATAATGGCAACAGTAGTAAGACTAACGAGAATGGGACGCAAGAAAAAACCTTTTTATCGTATAGTCGTAACGGATAGCAGAAAAAGAAGAGACGGCGGCTGGATAGAGTCGATCGGTTACTACAACCCTATGGTTGAGCCTGAGGTAGTAAAATTTGACGCTGAGCGTTTGGCTTATTGGAAAGGCGTCGGTGCGAAACTTAGCGATAGGGTTGCAAAAATAACTAGCAAATAATTAAAAAATGGTAGAAAATTTTTTACTTGAATACGCTAAGCTTATCGCTGATTTTCCAGATAAAGTGAAACTCGAGCGATTCGAGCTTGGCGAAAATTTTGCCGAGTTGATAATCTACGCCGATAAAGTCGATACGGGCAAGCTTATCGGCAAAGACGGCAGGATGATAAACGCGATAAAGACCGTAATAGTAGGCTATAAAGCCAAAGATGCGACATCGTACCGCGTTACGGTAAAACCTCTTGAGTGAGCTTGTAGAAGTCGCACTGCTTGGCAAAACGGTAGGATTAAAAGGATTTGTCAAGCTTTATAATAAGGGCGACTTTCCTAATCAGTTTAAAAAAAATGCTATATTTTACGATAAAGACGGTAAAGAACTTGTCGTAAAAAGCTACAATCATACAAACGATACGATCTCTTTTTGCGGTTTTGAGGATATAGATAGCGCAAAAACTCTCACCAATAAAACAATCTACACCACAAAAGAAGAAACTAGAAAAAACTGCAAACTAAAAAAGGGCGAATTTTTCTATTTTGATGTCATCGGTTGCGAAATTTACGAAAATAACCAAAGGCTCGGCGAAGTAAAGGATATAGACGAAGTCGGCGCAAATCATCTATTTTTAGTAAAAACCGATGAAAATTTGATTGCCAAAGGGTTGGAAAAAAGTTTTTACATTCCGTATATCGACGTTTATATAGAAAAAGTCGATGTGGAAAATAAAAAAATTTACACCAAAAATGCTATCTTAATTTTAGAAAATTCCTGATGAAATTTACCTTTGTTACGCTTTTTAAAAGCCTTGTGCGACCTTATTTTGAAGATAGTATTTTGAGTCGTGCTGTAAAAGAAAAGCTCGTCTCAATTGATTTTTTAAATCCTAGGGATTTTAGCACCGATAAGCATAAAAAGGTAGATGACTATATGGTTGGAGGCGGCGCAGGATTGCTCATGACGTGCCAGCCTCTTGATGATACTTTAAAATTTTTACTAAAAAATAAGCCAAAACCCCATACTATTTTTCTTGCGCCCGCCGGGAAAAAATTTATCCAAAACGATGCTAGGCGTTTGGCAAAAAAAGAACATATTTGTCTGGTTTGCGGTAGATATGAGGGTATAGATGAGCGAATAGTAGAAAAATACGCAGATGAAATTTTTTGTATCGGCGACTTTGTGATGACCGGAGGAGAATTGGCGGCGCTTTGCATTGCCGACGCGATTTCTCGCAATATTGACGGCGTTTTGGGAAATAATCAAAGTCTTGAAATTGAGAGTTTTGAAGGGAATTTACTTGAGGCTCCATCTTTTACGAAACCCAGTAATTACAAAGGTTCTGGTGTGGTTTCAGCGTTTTTAAAGGGAGACCATGCTAAAATCAGAGCTTTGAAAAATAATATGGCGTTCTTAAAAACTAGGTTTTTTCGTCCGGATTTATACCGAAAATTTGAGCCGCCGACTAAGGAAAAAATATGAGAAACAAGTATATAGAGGCATTTGAACAAACTCAAATAGCCCAAAAGTCTGTGCCTGATTTTCGTGCTGGAGATACTTTGCGTATAGCTATCCGCATCAAAGAGGGCGATAAAACGAGAATTCAAAATTTTGAAGGTATCTGTATAGCAAGACGCGGAAGCGGAACTGGCGAAACATTTATCATCAGAAAAATCGGCGCAAATAGCGTAGGCGTAGAGAGAATTTTCCCTATCTATAGCGAAAGCCTAGAGAGTATAACCGTTCTAAGACAAGGTCGCGTTCGCCGTGCTAAGCTATTTTATCTACGTGATAGACGCGGTAAAGCCGCTCGCATTAAAGAGCTTAAAAAGTAATTTTATTCCTTGCAAAAGTCTAATTTTAGGCTTTTGCCTTCTTTTTATATTTATATTATTAAAAATCCTTGGTCAAAACTGATTATCTTATTTTAATTTATAGTTATCAATGTTGTTATATTTTTTAACTTAAGATAAGCTAAGCGGATTCTCTCTTATCGGTTGTGGTAGAATTTGATAGAGTTCTTTTATAGAAACATCGCTTCGTGAGCGCTTTGTTTGTTTTGTATCTTTACTGTTATTATATCTAAACCCTACTTCGCTTCGCTCGTGACTGCATCTTAAGAAACTACAAACAAGAAGTAGAGCAGAGTGCATTCCTTTTAGTACAACAAGAAATTCTCTTTCTTAATACCTTTAAATTTAGATAATCTACATTTAGCATAACCCCAGAAATTCTCAATGCTATTGATATAGTTTTTACTGTTAGCGAATTTATTCTTTGAGTGTTTTACCCTGCAGTGTGCTTTGGTCTCCGTAATTTACCAATCAAGCATAGACTTTTCAGCAATCAAAATAAATTACGTTTATGTCTAATTCGCTTTCGTGCTTAGCCGTACTTCGTTTGATACTAATAAGACGGACTCTCTTTGAGAAAGCTCCTTTGAAAGTTTTTAATTTATCTTGAACCAATAAATATAGGTCATATTTATTGTTTTAAATTACCACTTGATTACAATAGAGCCTTTGCAAAATAAAACAGGGATTATGAATTATAATTGTTTATTGCAACTTTATGTTGCAATTATTGCGATTGTTTAAATAGGTTTCGGTATCACTATTTCGCAAAGTATTTCATTATATAAACTTACATGATTTGCTTTTAAAAATGAGAAATATGCTTATTTAAAATGATTTCATAGAATATTAAAGTATGGTGAATATTAAGTTTGGCTCAACGGAACTTAATACAAATACAAGGAGCATTAAGTTACGATGAGTTCGAT